>Ga0247843_1000473_pt1 | contig 94773 bp, 81 predicted proteins | sample LaCruzMarch2017__FD_192420 | JGI IMG/M metagenome (GOLD analysis project Ga0247843, IMG submission 192420) | Freshwater microbial communities from meromictic Lake La Cruz, Castile-La Mancha, Spain - LaCruzMarch2017_8m | ecosystem: Environmental > Aquatic > Freshwater > Lake | place: Spain... | reverse complement strand
TAGAAATCGCCAACAGCCATGATGTGATCGTCACCGTGGAAGAGAACGCGGTCATCGGCGGGGCGGGCAGTTTGGTCAACCAACTGCTGCAACGCCACAAAATCCTCAAGCCTGTGCTGAATATTGGCCTGCCGGATGCGTTTATCGAACAGGGTACAAGGGAGCAATTGCTGAGTATTTGTGGTTTGGATGTGGCGGGGATTTTGGCGCAGATTGCGGCGTTTGAGGAAAAATAGCGGTTAAGTAATCTTTTTCATCATTATAAAATACCCAATCCTTATTTTTATTTGAGTTTCCATCATGGCTTTAGCTTTCCAAGATTATGCTTTACTTGACGACGACGATTGCGACGCGCGTATTGTCGCCGCCAAAGCCGCACTCGGCAGCCGACTGGTGATACTAGGACATCATTACCAACGTGATGAAGTCTTCAAACACGCTGATTTTGTCGGTGATTCCTTAAAGTTATCCAGAAATGCCGCCGCATCTGATGCGGAATATATCGTCTTTTGTGGTGTACATTTTATGGCGGAAGTCGCTGATATTTTGTCGCGCCCTGAGCAAATCGCCATTTTGCCTGACCTTGCTGCGGGTTGTTCTATGGCAGATATGGCAAACTTGATTAAAGTGCGCCAGTGCTGGCAGGAATTAGGGCAAATCATTGATGTTGATAATGCTGTCACACCAATCACTTACATCAATTCAGCCGCAGATTTGAAAGCTTTTTGCGGCGAGCATGAAGGTATTGTTTGCACGTCATCTAATGCCCAAAAAATCTTGGAATGGAGCTTTGCCCAACGTGAAAAAGTCCTGTTCTTCCCAGACCAACATTTAGGACGCAACACTGGCTACCGCATGGGCATCCCGATGGCAGAAATGGTCACTTGGGATTTCACTAAACCCATGGGTGGCTTGACCGAAACTCAAATCCGTGACGCCAAAATTATCCTTTGGAATGGGCATTGCTCTGTGCATCAAGCATTCAAACCCGAACAAATTGATGATTTTCTCGTCCGTTATCCAGAAACCCAGGTTATCGCCCACCCTGAAGCCTGTTTTGAAGTCTGCGAAAAAGCCGATTTTGTTGGCTCTACCGAGTACATTTTAAAAACCATCCGCGAAGCCGAAGCCAATAGCCGCTGGTTGGTTGCCACGGAATTGAACCTAGTCAACCGACTGCACGAGGAGTGCAAAGCTGACGGCAAAAATGTGCATTTTATGTCGCCAACCTTGTGCATGTGTTCAACCATGTTCAGAACCGATCCCCAGCATTTGGCTTGGATTTTAGATAATTTGGTTGCAGGTGATGTAGTCAACAAAATTACCGTAGCACCGCAACAAGCACAATTGGCGAAGAAAGCGTTGGATGCCATGCTGGCGATTAATTAATCGCCGCAGCTTTTTCTGCTACTTGCCAAGGGAAATATCAACTTGTTTCAATAAGTTATCCCTTATAGCCCCAATCATTTGGTTATCAAGATTATTTTTCTGCAAAGATTCAAGGCTAGCAACGGCATCATACCAAACACCTTCATTGGCATACGCTACAACCCTCTCCACGTCTTCAGCTGTTTGCAATATATTTCTTAGGGATTCTGGCTCAGGAACGACCATAATCCCAGCGCTTGCAAAGGTGTCGGCTGAACGCTGTTGCGGGTTGTTTACGATGGCGACAGACCATTTATATTTTTTGTCCTGCTGTAACGCTATCGCATAATCTGCTAAATTTAAGGCTTGGATGCCTGCCTCATCGATACCATTGACAATAGTTTTAAAAGCAACTGAAAACTTATCTGTTATGGTAATTTCTATTGGCTGTTTAATGGCTTTTGAAACATACCAATACAAGGTTGGTTGTTTATGTGTGGTAAAACCGATTTGCTCAGGTGCCAGCAAAAACAATTCAACATGCGTTTGTTGACCTCGGCTACCTCCGCCAATACGAACTTTAGGTGCACCCAAATTCTTAGGTTTAAAAACGGGTAATGCCGTTGGATTTTTAATGGGCATTGGCAGTTTGTCATCTGCGGAAACCGTTGAAAAAAAACTTATTAACAGCGCCAATATAAACAAGTTAATTGCTATTTTCACAACACATCCCCACTAAAATTAAAACTTGATAGTTTGTTTGCTCTACATTTATAACCAATTGCCTATCATAAGAAACGGTGCCCAATAACCCGGATGCTCATAACGTTCGTCATCCATCAATAACCATTGGGCTTTTTGTAGAGCCCTTGCTTTAGATAGGTTTGAGGTTTTTAGTTGGCGATAAAATTCGGCAACCAAGTCTGCCGATGACTTATCATTAATAAACCAAAGGCTTGCCAATGCACTACGCGCGCCTGATTTTACCGCAACCCCCGCCAAACCCAAGGCGGCACGATCATCACCAGCTGCCGTTTGGCAGGCGCTCAAAGTCAGCAACTCAACGGGATTATTTCGATACCGATTAACGCCCATCATATTAGATAAAGCATCAAGGTTTATTTTGCCATCGGATGCCAGCAAAAATGTATTAGCACTATTTTTATCGAACTGCCCATGAGAAGCAATGTGGACAACCCTAAAAGGATTATCTTGTAATTGCTGTCGAAAACGGTTGATCTGGAATGCTTGGTTCTCAAGAAGTGTGGCAGGAAACTGCTCAGTTATGCGATGAACTTCGCCAGATACATTCGGCAGCGCAGGAAAGCCCTCACGGCTTTCGCTCAATGCCGCAACCAAGGTGGCGGAATCTTCACGTTGAATAGGTTTAGGGTCAGTCAACCTCAAACCTGGACTGGTGGCAATTGCATAATGTTTAATCAAGAAATCATTGCCGTCATGCAATGCCGCCAATGGAATAGTTCGAAAAGACGCATCGGGTATAAACACCAAAGTGTCAATGCCGTCCTTCTTTAAATCGGCTTGTAATGGACGGATTAGGACATCGTAAAGCGCCTGTGCATGAGGTAAAAATTCTGGGGTGGCGCGATTTTCCAGTGTCAGTCGCAACTGAGTTACCAGCTCACTAACCTCTTTTTTGTTGCGGACAACCGTATACCGTTGCAAACCTTTGGGTAGACTCAGCAAGAGTTCCAAGCGGTCATTAAACATAATTGGATACAACGCCGCTGTATGCTGTTGCAAAAGGTCAATTCGGGAAGATTTATCTAGCCATTTGGCAACACAATCGTCACGATAATAATCTTCCAATTCTTGCGATTTACCTTGTTCGATAATATCCCTCACTACCAGCAATTCAGCCTCTGACAGCTTAGGCTTTTGTAGGAGCAAATCAGCCAATTCCAAATACAAGACATCCAAACCGATTAAATCGTCACCCAGTGATAAACGGCGCAGTTCGCCACGTATGGGCTTTAAATTGGCAATAGCACGTTGATAAGCAGCGATTGCTTCGGTTTTTGCCCCTTGTTTCGCCAAAATACGCCCCGCTTGCCATTGCCAACGGAACACAATGTCAGGTTTATTAATCGTTTGGGCGATAAATTCCGCTTGATTATTTAATTGCAAGGCTTCGGTTAGCCGGAATTGCCCTAAATAAAGCGTGCTTAAATAACCATAGCCATAGGCCCGTAGATCATCCAAACTTTGTTTTTCGGCAATCGCCAAGCCATTGGTTATTGCTTGGTATGCTTGGGCAAAACCACCAATACCATTTTGTTGCCAAAGATGGCCTATCCCTAAAAGTAGCTCTGCTTTGTCCCGATTTTCAGGCAAATGCTGGCTTTGTTGATTTGCCAAACGTAACAATCCGTTAGCCGTTTCTGTTCGATTTTGTAATATCTCGTTTCTGGCGGCATTGCTATAGGCTTTGGCAGCAAGTTGGGCAAGGCCATTTTTGGATGCCAACTCCGCAGCTTCCAAATAATATCCATATGCCAAGCCGAATTGTTGCAACGCAGATTCCGCATTACCTAAATCAATCAAGCTAGACATTAATAAACCGTTATTTTTTTGTAAGCGCGCCTGCTTAACCATTCCCATAAATTTTTGTGCCGCCGATGTGAATTGGCCTGATTGAAAATACGCCAAGCCCTGCTTTTTATATTCATTCGCTGCCAACGGCACACCAGTTTTTTCTCCAACGGGTGAAATAGCGGCAACACCGACATTTACCAAGGACATACCAACCATTAACAAAACATTAACCATAAAATGCCTAGTTTGCTTAAATCGCATAATGCCTCGCATAAAAAATAAGCCTAAATAATCTAACGCTTACAAATCGAACGAATAAGGTAAATTAATTCCTAAAGTCATATCTGAGTTTATGCCATTAAGGCCAAAATTAACAAAAGGCTCAACATACAAACCTTTCGCCAAATACGATGTTAACCCCAATTGCAAGCTGTATTGCTGGATGGCAGGCAATATAAAACCTTCTTGAAGTTGCGTTTTCGGCAAAAACACACCGGAAAGCGAGGTGCTTAAGGTTAAGGTGTCATTGAGTGCGTAAGCAATACCGGCAGAACCGTTGAATTGCTCATCCGCTGACTGACGGTTTACCAAATAATCCTGTCCGTTAAAAAAATGCCGATAACCGAAGCTAAAAAACAATACCGCAGGATCATAACTTTTAGTCAATGCCACACTAGCCCCCATCCCGTAAGGGCGATTGTCTGTAGGGAAATTGCCGTCGATACTAAAAATGGCTCCCGGATAACCTGAGCCTTCACCCCATGCGGCATAGCGCAATCCTGATGTGACCGCTCCCCAGCGGGTTGATGATTGTTGGCTTAAATCCTGACTACCAACCGTCAAGTTTTGAGTTTGGTCTGACAGGGGAATATTGCTAAACACTTGAATATTATCAAACAAACCGTAACGAACACTGTAACTGGATGTAAAGGTTTCCGATGTTAACTGACTTTGCACCACACTGGTATCAAACTCAGTATTTTGGAAAGGCAACAAATCATGACGGTCATTGCGTGCATACAGTAAACCTAATTCAAAAGTCATTTGCCGTGGTTTTAACAGAACCGCTTGATCTCGTAAAAAGACTTCTTCTGCTGTTTTGGTTTTTGATTTCTCACCAATAGTTGGTGGTGGCGCGTTTTTTTTCTCACTATTTTCGCCAACGACACCACGTCCCATAGTTTCTTGCAATTCTGCCTGCGCCATTAACGGAGCTTCATCGGTTTTTATCTGCTTATCCAGCAAATTAATCGATAAGTGGTTCGATTTTTCAGTGCTATTTTCAGCAAGAATTACTGCGCCAACCGGGTCTTTACCCGCCAACCACGCCAACACGGCGGTACGGTTAAACCGCCACTGTTGACCGAATTGGCGAGCAGGAATCGCTTGGGTTTGTGCCATCTTAAGCACGTCAGTGGCATCCACCCGTAACAATTCCGCCACTTCTTGCGCCGTCAACACCGCAGTATTTTCAGAACCTGCCTGAGCGGTATTTACCGTCAATGCAACCATACCCACAACAAACAGCATTTTCTTAAGCGTCATATTCATAGCACCTATCGTAAAAGTTCAGGAAACTGTGCATACGGATTACCCACGTTCAACATCTCGCGGGTGGTTAATATTTCCGGTTGGGCGATGCCTTTAACATCTAGCTTTAACGGATAGTCATCAGCCCAGCCATTTTTGGCTTCAACCACAAAAACAATGCCTTTGCCGTTACCATCCAACCATTCATCCAAAAACTGGTACGCGGGCATTCGTACATTGCCACGCGAAGGATCAGCCAAAAACACCCGATCACCTTTAATGCCACGCAACACCGCAAAATGCTTGTAACCGCGCGGTTGGATAAAAACAATCACCGGACCTTTCAGCTTGCTTAAATATTCCGGTGCCAAACGAAAACCTGCGGATTTATGGTGGCGTTGCAAAGCCACGGTTTGTAAATCCGCTAAAGAAAAACCTTCTTTCTCTTTGAGTTTTTCTTGATCTTTAGGCAAAGAAGCCATTAATTGTGTCAATATTTCGGCTTCTGAAACCTGATCGCCCACGCCATAAACCAACAATGTGGCTAACGCCCCAGCTCCGCAGGAATAATCAAAACCCTGTTTGACCACGTTTTCATCACGCAAGGTTTTGACGGATTTTAATGGCTTAAATATACGGTTGTTTTGGCCTAGATTGATGGTGGCGACTTGCGGTGCAATGGTTTCCGCACAACCTGTTAACAGCAAAATAGGAGTCATAAGAAAAAACGTCAAAACAAGCGTATTTTTTGTTGGCAACATAGGCTTACTTGATAGGTAAAAATCAGATTATATTTCAAATATTAACATCTACAATAACTGGCGTTACAGCAAGTATCTTAATAAATGCACCATCCAAAACCGTTCCACTGCTCAACTCTCTAGCACTGGAAGCGCCTCATACCTGAGCCCGTATGCAGCTTGGAAAATACGCTTTTTTCTATTCGATTACCATGGCTCACAATCATTGACCGCTTCGTTGTTGCAATCGCCATGTAACTTACATACGGTTTTAACCCTCACGTGACACTTAGACACATGTGGTTGGGGTGGGGTTAAAGTTTTGACTTATTGATTGTCCATATAATAGAGCTTGTTTAACGTATCCATAGTATTCTGGAGGTGCATTTATAGCTCCAATAACATATGGAATCATAGAAAGAGGGATAGCACCGTGATATTTTTCATAATATTCATACTGTAACGGTCGTATAGCCTCAAAAATTTCCGCCTGTAAAGTACTTGAATCATCTGCTAAACAGGTTTTTGAAATAATCACAGCCAATATAATATACCAATAGCAACCTTCTTAGCGTGATTGGCCATGTTATAAATCCTTTTCTAAGGTACTTTTTGCGCCCTGAATCCAGAAAAAAACTGCTCCAAAGATAATTAAACTTAAATGTATTATCCGTGCTGGCCCCGTTAAAATTCCCCACACTCCAAGCAGCAAGAGTATGGCACCAAAAATTCCGGGATATTTTAAAATCAATTTAACATCCCAACTTAGTTGCTGATCATTAGTCATATTTCACTGTCCAGTTAAGTATTAAGCTTAATTCGATTCTTTATTTTCTTTGTAATCCTTGTACCAAAGGTACAGCCCACCTACTACCATTAAAAAGGGGGCAAGGGATTGTCCAAAATCTGTGGCAGCATCTCCCGTAGAACTCACTGATTCCCCTCCAATTATTGGAGAAAGAACAAGAAATAGACCAACCCAAAACTTCCAACCATTTGTTTTCATTTTTTTCTCCTGTTACTGTTATTACCAAACTAAGTTTTAAATTTAAAAAAGGGTGGGTATAAATCCCACCCTCAGTAATGGGTATTGCTCACCCTAAAATGTTAAAACGTACTATAAAGTCAACTTTGATTGTTTATGGCCCAACAGATCGCCAATAAGCATCTAGTGATTGCTTGGTGGTGTAGTTACCTGGCTGACTCACCCGATCTATTGCCCAACCCACATTACAGTTATAGCTAGTAAAACTACAGCTAGATGAGGCTGTAGGTTTTGATGGCGTTGCAACAGGCTTTTGATAAACTGGCGCAGGCTTTGAAGCCATATTTCTAGCAAACAAATACACGGCAAACAATTGATATGGATTGTATTTACCCTCCACTTTTCCCATATCAGCATGCGACATCGCCTCCGCTGGAATGCCGTCCATCGTTGCCAAATCCCCTGCGCTAGCAGTTCCCATCAAAGCCAATGACATAGCCATGCTTGCAATTAATGTTTTAGTTTTCATGTTCAATACTCCAAAAAATGATTAAATTTAGTTAATTAGTTTGCCCTTTTGGGGCGGGTTCATTACATCAAGTTTTTGATTTTCCAGTTATGAGCTGCGTCACAGGGTTTAAATATTTTTTCCTACACCGACTTGGTTATCGCCCAAATACAACTTTCCTTAATTACAAAAAATACGTAGCCCTTATGCAGCCTGCGAAATACGAGGCTTTCGTGATTTCGATACCCCGCATTTCGATGCTCTCCATGCGAGCTTGCTGAAAATATTAACAACGGGTATAGCCCATAGATTGAAAGGCAATATTGCAACTAGACACCCCACCCATACCCAACAAGCTGTTTAATGTCCTAGTGTTAAAACCTGTGGAACGACCAACCAAATTGACAGCCGCATTGAGGTTTTTACCGTAATACTGATTGAATGAAATCAATCTTGGATTAAAAACGTTAGGATTGTAATAGTTTCCGTAAAGGCTAAGAGGGCCTTTCCCTTCCACCTTATCCATATCCGCATGCGACATCACCTCCGCTGGAATGCCGTCCATGGTTGCCAAATCCCCTGCGTTAGCAGCACCCATCAAAGCCAAAGAAATAGCCATGCTTGCAATTAATGTTTTTGTTTTCATGTTCAATACTCCAAAAATTAGTTAGTTGGTTTGCCCTTTTGGGGCGAGTTCATTACATCAAGTTTTTGCTTTTGCACTTATGAGCTGCATCACAGCCCGTTAAATTTTTATTGATAGGCGTTTTTAAAGCCTTCAAGCCATACTTTATTGTGTTCGCGCATACCTTCAATTTTTGTTTTATGTGCTTGATCTTCTAAAGAATCTAAGTGGGATTGCTGCAAACGGTTCATCAAAAACTGTCTTATCAAGCGGTTGGTATCCTGAGTTTGCTCAGTTTGGGCAGATGCTTGAAAAGGCCCAGACACTTCTGGCTGATTGGCTGCCGCATATGTGTTTTGCAATACTTGCCAAACCCAAGCACCGAATTCAGCGGGTGCACCAATACGCGCCATCAAAATAGAAAAGTTTTCTGCCGTGGGCGGTATCACCTGCCCGTATTGTTGGTAATAATTGTTGTATTCGTTATTAATCGCCTGTTGCATTTGATAGACATCGGCGTTGTTCCAAGCAAAGGCGGGGCTGACCATAGCGGCGGAAAGTGCCACACCTGCAATGACTGTTTTGAGTTTCATATCAGTTCTCCAGCGTTGTTTGATAAAAGGGCTTGTCTTTAGGACGAGTCCATTAAATCAATTTTTTGGTGGTTTACTTATGAGCTGCGTCACAGTTTGATTTTTTCAGAAAAATACTCGCTTCCAATACTTTGAAAGCCAGCTTATTGGCGCATTTATTGTCGGCGTTGCCTATGATGAAAAGCACGGCCTTGATGATTTAGCTAGAGGGTTTGAATTAACGGAGGCGGGGGATTTGTTTCTTGATAACTACGGATATAAGCCTGTTTCAACTCAAACATTACGGTATTTTTATCATTGAAAAGTAGGCTACCAGTGATCTGCATCACTATTTTTTAGAAGACAACTGGCAGAAGAAAGCAGATAAATATTGCCCTATCATATTGTTTTTAATAGAATTAAAACTCACCACACCCAACCTATCCGAGATTATTATGGCTATCAATTCTTCACCTAACTTTGCCACCAACGGCGATGGCAAAGTAACTACTGCAGTAGGCTCAACTATCGATGGCGGCTATGCCGTCAGTATCCAAACGGACGGCAAAATTTTAGTTGCAGGCCAAAGTTTTAATGGCAATAACTACGATTTTGCCTTAGTGCGTTACAACAACGACGGGACTTTAGACAGCAGTTTTGCTGGCGATGGCGTAACCACTACGGTTACTGGGGCTTATCATGACCAAGCTTATTCTGTCACCATTCAATCCGACGGAAAAATACTTGCCGCAGGCTTTAGCTATATTGGCAATAATTATGATTTTGCTTTAGTGCGTTACAACATGAATGGCTCATTAGACAGCGGCTTCGATGGTGATGGCATCGTAACTACGGATATTGCCCAAAGTTACGACATCGGTTATTCGGTTGCGGTACAAAGCGATGGCAAAATCTTAGTGGCAGGTTATGGTTACATTGGCAATAACTTCGATTTTTGTCTCGTCCGCTACAACAGTAACGGCTCTTTAGACAGCAGTTTTGATGGCGATGGTAAAGTCATTACCGATTTTAATCTCGCTAACAATTACACCCATGCGGTAACTACCCAAAGCGACGGCAAGATACTTGTCGCAGGCTATAGCTGGAATGGCAGCAATTCGGATTTTGCCTTAGCCCGTTACAACAGCAACGGCAGTTTAGACAGTAGTTTTGATGGCGATGGCAAAGTCTCAACTGACTTAAACGGCAGTACGGATATAGGATATTCAGTTAAAGTACAAACCGATGGGAAAATATTAGTGGTTGGCTTAGGTGCTAACGGCAGTAATGCTTATTTTGGTTTAGTGCGCTACAACAGTAATGGCAGTTTAGACAGCAGCTTTGATGGCGACGGCAAAGTTATCACAGACCTTACTGTTGCTAATGATGGCGCCTATTCTGTTGCCCTGCAAAGTGATGGCAAAATTCTTGTCGCAGGCTATAGCTTTACGGGCAGCAGCTACGATTTTTGCCTGATCCGCTACAACAGCAATGGTAGCTTAGACACAAGTTTTGATGGCGATGGCAAAGTTGTTACCGATTTCAATGCTTATGACGATATCGGCTATTCGCTGGCGGTACAAAGTGATGGCAAAATTGTTGTTGTCGGTGTAAGCAGAATCAGTACGACCAACAGTGCTAAAAGTTATGTGGCTTTAGCCCGCTATAATTCAGATGGCAGCTTAGACAAAACTTTTGATGCCACCTCCACACTCAATGGCATAGCCAGTTATACCGAAAATAGCAGTGCTGTAATTTTGGATAGCACCGTTGAAATCTTTGATTTTGAGATGGCTAAACAAGGCCATTACAGCGGTGCCACGCTTACCCTTGCGCGTCATGGTAGTGCAAATGCTGAAGATGTTTTTTCGGGCAGTGGCAACCTAAGCTTCAGTGGCGGCAACGCGGTGTTATCCGGCATCACCATTGCCACTATCAGTAACAGCAACGGTATTTTACAGTTGAGTTTTAACGCAAACGCCACACAATCACGTATCAACGAAGCCTTATCTTCGTTAGCCTACAGCAATGCTTCCGACAATCCACCTGCATCCGTCCAAATTGACTGGCTATTTAATGACAATAACGCGGGCGCACAAGGCACCGGCGGCGCGTTGAAGGCATTGGGATCATCTACGGTAAATATCACGGCTGTCAATGACAAACCTATTTTAACAACACCTGCATCAATTAATTACACTGACACAGCCTTTGATAACAGCTTCCCTAAAATATTGGGTACGTTGATTGCAAGCGATGCCGACAACAGCACATTGGCTTATGGCATTACAGGAGGGACTGACAATGGCGACGGAACTATAAGTAAAACAATTACTTATGGAACATTGATTTTAAACAGCTCCACAGGTAGCTATAGTTTTACCGCAAAAGATTCAGCCATTGAACCACTTAAAACCAATACTACAACAAGCATAACCCTAACTGTTTCCGATGGGCTTTTAACCGACAGTAAATCTTTAGTCATCAATATAAGCCAAAGTGGAATTACCGAATCTAACAGTAATGACAACTTACAAGGAACGGCAGGAAATGATCTCATTAACGGCCTTTCAGGCAATGATGTATTAAATGGCGGAGCAGGTAATGACAAACTTAACGGTAATGCAGGTAACGACACATTAACGGGCGGCGCTGGTAAAGATACTTTTACTTTCAACAATGCTGTAACTACTACCAATAGCGATGCTATTACTGACTTCAACCCGACAGATGACACTATTAAACTTGAAAATGGCATATTCAAAAGCCTAACAACAACTGGAATACTGGCTGTAGATAAATTCGTGATTGGCAATGCGGCTTCTGATGGCAATGATTACATTATTTACAACACCAATACTGGCGGATTGTTTTACGATGCCGACGGCAGTGGAACAAATGCTTCGGTACAAATTGCTATTTTAGGTAGTAATTTAACTTTAACGAATGCTGATTTTGCTGTCATTTAACTTATAGTCGTAGCTATGAATTAAATACTGTGGAGTGCAAACCTAGGCTTGCACTCCATAGACAGTCGGGTCAGATGTTACCCTAGCGATTTTAAGCTAGTACCAATTCAACATTTACCAACTATTTTGTTGGATAGGCTTTTGACAAGACCTAGGTGAATTTGAGGTTGTTGATTCAGGCGTATCCGTCAAATAACTTTCGCCTGGCGCGGCTTTAACATCAGTAACCATTACCGAAAGGCTACTCAAACCAGCGTTATAGCGGGCTTCGCATTGCTCTTTAAATAACGTTGCCGGATCAAGAAACTTCGTAGTCAGGGTCGCCATTTTTCCCAACATATTGGTATCAGGCGAATCAATTATTACCTTGCCGTCCACGCCAAATTGCGAAGACGCGGAAAGAATGCTGTCAGGGGTAGCGATAAAATGCTCGGCAATAATTTTTATATTACCGCCAGCCCCTTGCAAGGCTTGAGCGGTGATTTGGCTATTGTCGAGGATTAAAAACTGCGGGTCGATGTTGATATTGCCGCCGGAACCTTTGCCGCCTGCCACGGATGTGCTGATTTGGCTGTCAACCAAGTGGATCATATCCTGCGCTTTCAGGGTGATGTCGCCGCCTTCGGCACTGGCGGTTGCCGCGCTGATGCGCCCGTTGTGGCTGTAAAAACGTTTACCTGCGTCAATGCTGATACTGCCGCCGACACTACCGGCATCCGTGCCTTCATTGGCGACACTGATTTCTCCGCCGTCAGTCAGGCTTAAATTACCCGCATTAACACGAATAGAGCCGCTAGAACCGAGATGTTGCGCCCGATTATCAAGGGCAAAACTGGCACTGTTGTTGATGCCGCTATGGTCAGAAATGCGCGGATTGGTTACGTTGGCGTGTTGTGTCCGGTCGAATGTTCCGGAAATGCTTAGTGAATCGGTTGCTGTCACGTTAACGTTACCCGCTTTGCCGATACCGGAGGTGGCAGCAGAAATGAGGCCACCGCTTTGCAAGTCGATTGAATCAGCTTGTATAGTGATGTCGCCGCCTTGGGTTTCGGCACTTGAACCGAATGCCGCGACGGCACTGATAAGACCGCCGTCGCTGATTTTTAAATGCTGGGTTTGCAGATCTAAATTGCCGCCGTTGCCTGTGCCTGCGGTGTTTAGATAAATACCTGAAGCTAGGCCAAATTTATTGCCGCCGTCAGGCAAATCAACAACAAAATTATCAGCCACTCCTTTAATTTCTACATTTTGTGCCTCTCGAATATTAATTCCGCCAGCATTCCCTATTCCACGAGTTGTGGAGGAAATAGTGCCGCCTTCGGTAAGGGCAATATTTTTTACAGCTAAGTCAATATTGCCACCGGAACCATTATAATTTTCAGCTGCAACAAAACCCATTTTGGAAAGAGATAAATAGCCTGCCGTAATAATAATATTGCCAGCAGAACCTATGGAGTTTTGAAGCGACGAACTTTTAATTTGGCTTTCGTCTATCAGGTCTACAACCTTAGCAATTAAAGCTATTTCACCAGCATTAGCCTTGCTGCTGGTATTGGTTGAAATTGTGCTTTTGCCAAGGAGTGAGATTTTTTCCTCAGCATCAATGGTGATTTTTCCTGCATCGCCTGTACTTGTGGAAATTGATGAAATCTTTCCTTCCGATTCAATAGTAATGTTTTGACCATGAAGATTAATTTCCCCTGCCTGACCGTTACCTTGGGTATCTGTAGATATGCTTGTACCAACATCAGAGATAGCGAAGTCTCCATCGCTAACAACATTAATTAAACCTCCTTTGCCGTTACCCACAAAAATACGATCATTAATTTTCACGCCAGTCCCACTGGTAATTTCAGAACCAGAATCCATATTTATTGAGCCAGAATGCACATCTATTTTCCCTGCATCAGCATTACCAGTGGTGTCGGTAGAGATTTGACCACGATCTGACATTTCTAATGCAGCAGTATCAATCCTAATAGAACCTGCTTTACCATCGATAGTTTGGGAATAAATACCACTTCTCAATGTTGGGTTAGTTTTGTCATCGCCAGAGACGACTAGGTTTTTTGTCGCCGTTATTTGAATAGAACCAGCTGATCCACTACCTGGCCTTACATCCCCTATATCAGCATTCCAATAGCCACTGCTGGAACTAATTTGCCCACCTTGCAATAAATGAATTGTTTCGGCATTCACTACAATATCGCCAGCATCGCCACTTCCGCCATAAGAGTTTGTCTTTATCGCAGCTTTATCGCTAAGGGTAAGTGAAGGGGTATTGATTGTCAGCTTGCCCGCATTGCCAATATCTGTATCGCCTATTGCGGTAGTTTTTATTGATGAAAGATACCCACTGAGTACAGCCGAATCTTTAGCCGTAATAGAAAGGCTGCCTCCAGATCCTTTTCCATACGTTGAAGAAGTGATTTCTGCACTATCATTTAAAGTTAGGGTATCCGTCTCAACAATTAAATCTCCTCCATGGCCTTCGTCATATGCATTTAAGTGAATGAATGCAAAACCTGAAATATTTAAAGCATGGCTATGAATTGAAATGTCCCCACCATTACCCTTATCATGGCTTGCAGACGTAATCAATGTGTCCTTAATATTTATTATAGAAGCGGTAATATTTATTCTACCCCCATCTCCAAAGCCAGACGCACCAGCGTCAATAAAAGAATTTTGCATGTCTAAAATATCTGCTTTTTCGATAGTAAGCTGTCCAGCAGTACCTTTTCCTTGTGAGTCCAGATTAATAGCAGCTTGATTAATCATGCTAATAGCTTTTGCATGAATAGAAACACGTCCTGCGCTACCGTCACCAAAGCTTGATGCCGTTATTTCCGGAGCGCGTACATCAAAATCCTCACTTATCCCTACCATTTCTAAATTATCTGTTTCAATGGTTAAATCCCCAGCGTGACCTTTTGCATAAGTCTCTAATTTTATTTCGCTATTGGATGTCATTTTTAAGTTATCTGCTTTTATCTTAATATTACCAGCAGTGCCACTATCAAAATTTGAAGCGTTTATAATGCCATCATCTAAGAAAATATTTTTAGCCAAAATGGAAACATCTGCTCCCTTTCCAGCACCGAAAGTACCTGCATAAATGCCTCCATACTGATTAGAAAAAGCAGCTCCTAGGCCTAAAATATTAATATTGTCTCGAATTTGAATATCTATTTTTTTTCCAGCACCATTACCCATAGTGTCGGAAAATAAATAGGAATTTAAAATTGTTAAGTCCCCTCCACGAATCACAATTTCGCCAGCACTGTTTCCTCGAGTTGAAATGCCATTAAATGCGTATTGATGACTGGATATATTTATTAGCCCTTCTTTTGCAAACGTATCTGTATTTATATTTGGAGAATGAATTGCCACTTCACCACTTGAAGCCAAACTTACTAAAGCAATGCGGCCTGATGGTGCTACCAAAAAACTTCCTATACTGTCGTTATTAGCGTCTTGCATAGATTGAATGTTAATGTCCCCGCCAACAACTGCAAAAGTTTTTCCCTCACCAACTTGCAAATTCGCTCCGGTAAATGTTACTGAAGCAGGAGCATCACTCAAAAAACCAAAAGCTTCAGGTACTGCTGAAGTAAGAATAGGATTTGAAGTTTGATTTACATCAAAAATTAAATCATCAGAAAACTTAAGATAATTAGCGGTACTGACATAAAATGAACCATTAATATTCAGGGATGCTTGGTCACCAAAGACAATGCCAGCGGGATTAATGAACCAAAAATCGGCATCATCGATAAAGGAATTAAAACTACCATCAATGTGCGATGGTATGCCACCAGTAACCCGTGAAATAACGTTATCCAAAGCCACCGTACTATTAAAATAGACGCTTTCACCCGCAGGAAGATTGAAATGGCTGAAGCTGTAAAATAAATTGCTACCGACAATTTGCCCATCGCTATCGAAAATATAGTGGCCATTTTCAAAAAACGCAGCATTATGGACACCGCCTGCCCCCACGCTACCATCAAATTGGATTTCTGAGCGACAAGGAAAACTGAGCATGTAAACGGCAATGGCTACGCCGCTCAAAGTAAAAGCATGCTTTTTACTACGATTTAATTTTTCCATATCCCCACCTTAAAAAAACTGCCCAGCCAGCTTGAAATGAAAACCATAATCCTGCGGATCGTTTTCAGGGTTATTGACATTAATTAGACCTTTGCCCCAATAAACATGGGTGTGCAAACGACGGTCAGGCTCCCAGATGATGCCTAAGCCGACACTTGCCAACAGGTCTTGTTTTATTAAGATGTTGTTATCGGCATTCCAAGCTCCGCCAACATCGGCGAACGGGGCGATGAAAAATTTGTTGGCACTTAAGGTCTCGTTAAATAACGGGTGGCGATATTCCAATGCCGAAGTGAAGCCCCAATCACGCACTAATTGGTTTTCGCGGTAGCCGCGCACGCTATTAGCACCACCAATTTGGAATTTCTCCAGCGGCAATAATGGGTCATCTGCCAGTTGTACATCAGTACGCCAAATCACTTGCCCTAAGCCCACATGCCGCGCCCATTGCAATTGCCCTAGCCATGAGAAAAAACGCCCATCGGGTGCCTGTGGGTTGATGGTGGCATCCAGCGCATTTATGCCGACATTAAATACCGAACGCAATGCCAACACTTGTTCGGTGCTTCGGCTTAGCCATTCTTGACCAATGCGGATGACGGTGACACTGCTTTCGCCATTTTGTACACCTGGTGAAAATGAAAACGGCACACCCAACAGAAAGGTATTGCTACGCCGCCGCTCGATAGTAACGATGCCCAATAGGCTTTGACCCGGTTTTCGGTAAAAGGGTTGGGTAAGGCTAACGCCGTAAGATTCGCTGTTGCTAGTGACATCAATTTGATTGAATGGCTGCTCGACGATAGTCGAATCATAATGGGAATACCACGCATGGACAGTGGTATCGTAGCGGTTGACGGGTAGCCAATAATCCAGCCCATAGCCTGTCAAGCCTTCGGCAAAGCGGCCTTGTGCGCTAAAGGCATCGCCATGTCCAGTCAAGTTACGATGCGCGGCGTAAGTAGTGCCCTGATAACCGCCGATGCTAGGGGCAATCTGGTTGTCAAAGTTGACACCTAGCTGGTAAGGGATTTTTTCTTTGAGCAGGGTTTTTAATATGGCGGTACCTGCTTGTGGGCCTGGCTGTAAATTGGCGTTGATGCGCTCGATGAGCGGATTTTCTAGCAGCAATTGCAAATTTTCTTGTAATTGCTGGATTTGTAGCGGCTCACTGGCGTTTAGGGTGATGCGGTCTTTTAGATAGCTTTCTTGAAAATGTTGCTGCCCTTCGAGATCGATTTGTACCAACGTACCTTCAATGATGCGGATTTCAATAATCCCGCTTTGGGTGCTTTGGTCTGGAATCACCGCACCAGAATTGATGTACCCGCGATCAGCGTAGTAGCGGCTAAGATCATAACGGAGTTGTTGTAATTCTTGATTACTAATGTCACGGTTGGTATAAGCGGCAGTGAGTTGTTGCAATTCGTCAGTGGAAAAAACGTGGTTGCCCGACAGGCGAATGGCTTTACAAAAAAACCTGAGTTGCCTGGAAAGTGGCTGGCTTCTATCATCAGGTGCAGGAATTTTTGGTAATAGAAAAACGGGGGCTTTTTTATCCGGTAAAAAATCAGGTTGACCATTGTTATCCTGCCACTCTTTGCCCAAGGATCTCGCCATACCCGACGTGCTGCCAACTGGCTGGGGCCATGCAGTGATTGGCGGCAAACCAATAACAAAGGCAATTATCACCTTGTAAAACAACGGGCGAATGGTTATCAGTGACTTATCTTTTAAGCTAGATTTCATAAGGCTCTAATTGTCAAAAAAATTATAGTCAAAAATATTTTATGCGACATTAACACGACTTACAATTGAAACACATGTTAACTGCCAACCGGACTGGGAGGGTATGATCTAGCTCACACCTAAACCAATCTTCCTTTGTTAAAATACAATATTCCAATACAACACAATAGGTTAATCATGGAAAAGCCCACTCTAGCCGATAAACGCAAGGTATTAGCGCAGCATTTTTTATTTAGGCAATTATTACCTGTAGAGATTGACCGCATATTGGCTCTGACAGTTGAGCGCCATTTTGATAACGGGCAAAGCATTTTTATAAAAGGTGATGAAGGTAATAGCATGATGATTGTACTAACTGGGCGGGTACTTATCAGTGCAATGTCCGATGATGGTAAAGAAATTACCCTTAACTATATCGAACCCGGTGGGTTATTAGGTGAAATTGCTTTATTGGATGGCAAGCCCCGTTCTGCCGATGCCTCTGCTGTCGGGAACTGCATGTTACTGTGCATCCAAAGGGCAGAATTCATCCCTTTTTTAAGGCAAAATTCGGATGTGGCGATCCAATTGCTGATGGTGCTCTGCGAAAAATTGAGAAATACCAGCAATATGTTAGAAAATTTAGGTTTACTGCCTGTGCCTGCAAGATTGGCAAAGTTGCTGATAAAACTAGCTAAAGATGAGCATGGGGCTATCAACAGGAACTGCGTGGTATCTTTGGCATTGTCTCAACAAAAAATAGCCAATTTAATTGGCACTTCACGAGAAACAGTTAACAGAACGCTAGGCCAATGGCAAAATGATGGATACATCTATTTGCAACAAAAGCAATTAACTTTGCTTAACCCCCAAGCCTTGATTTTATTGTCGGAAGCTATGCCTTAAATCCCGGTCAGTGACATCCCTAAACATCATTTGACTTCTTTTTTTCGGATTAACCGTAAGTGATGACAAAGCCCAATTTATTCACCAAGCTAAATAACTGGCTATCGATCACCTTTAAGAAAACTTTAGCAACTTCTCTTTTTAAGAATGCCGGATTGGCGTTAGCAGCATTTTTGTCGGTAGTACCCTTCATATGGTCTGGAAGCATCATGCGTTTGGAGTTGTCGTTATTCGACATGATGCTGAGTTGGCGTCCGACAGCAAACATCTTTGCACCTCCCATTACTATTATTACCATCGCTGACGAAGACCTTACCCATATACAGCACAGTGCAATCCCCGACAATATTTTAGCGACACTTTTAAACAATTTGCTCAAACAGCATCCGCAAACTATAGGCGTGGACCTATACCGGGATATTCCATTACCACCTGGCACAAAACATCTGGCAACCTTATTGAATGGGCATAAGGAAATTATTGTCGCGCAAAAATATGGCGATGCCGCTTCTGCGGGGATTGCCCCACCACCTTATTTGCAATCTACCGAACAATCTGGCTGCACAGACTTTCCTATAGATAGTGATAACCGCGTCCGGCGAGCATTAATTTTTCTTGGTGATAATGACGGTTGCTTTAGCTTCGGTTTTGTAATCGCCTCAAATTATTTGGCCAGTAAAGGTATTATTCCTTCAACTGTCAGCGATAATATTGATACTTTAAGATTAGGCAATCAGGCATTACCTCGCCTTTTGGCCAATGACGGCGGATATCGGAATATGGATAACCAAGGTTACCAAATCCTATTCGATTTTGAGCGCCCTTCCTTGGCTTTGCGCCATTATTCATTGAGCGATGCCTTGGCTAACCGCATACCTAGTCACGAAATTGAAAATAAAATAGTGCTAATTGGCTCTGTCGCCGAAAGCAGCAAAGATTTTTTTGCCATTGCCGATATGCCTGGTCAAGTAAATCAACAAAAAACCGCAGGCATATATTTGCATGGCTTATTCATCGATCAATTATTACGTACTGCGCTTGCAGGACAAAAGCCAATTAAATTCACCCCAGAATGGCTGGAGTGGCTTTTTCTTGGCTGCTGTTGCTTTCTAGGCAGCTTGTTGGCAAGCCGGAAAATATCATTAGTAAATTTTGTTAGCCTACAAATTTTAGGCCTATTTAGTTTGGCTAGTATGGCCTATATTTTTTTGACATTCATACCTGCTTGGTTACCGATAATTTCACCCGCCTTGGCTTGGCTTTTTACCATTAGTTATACGGGGGCATGGATTGCCCATCGGGAGCACCAGCAAAGAAATACTTTGATGAAATTATTTTCCAGTCATGTTAGCGGCCCCATTGCCGATGACATTTGGCAAAATCGCCACGAGATATTGGACAGAGGCGGAATAACACCAAGACGCATGACCGCCACGGTATTTTTCTCTGATATTGTCGGCTTTACGCCAATTGCCGAAAAACTAGCTCCCGAAACTTTAATTGCTTGGCTTAACGAATACATGGACGCGATAACAGCAGTTATCAATCAGCATAACGGCGTAGTTATCCGTTTTATAGGAGATGCAATCCTAGCCGGATTTGGCGTCCCCATTCCCCGCACTACCGCAACAGTCATAAGCCAAGATGCAATCCGCGCAGCCACTTGCGCCTTAGCAATCCAAAATAGATTGACTTTACTGAATCGGGATTGGGCATCACGAAATCTTCCGGTAATTACTATGCGGATCGGTATTAATACCGGACCGCTGTCAGCAGGAAGCCTAGGGAGCAAAGATAGGCTTGAATACGCTATCCATGGCGACACTGTTAATACCGCCGCCCGTTTGGAAAATTATGATAAAGATAATTTGGTCGTCGATTATTTCACTTCGCCTTGCCGAATTCTTATAAGTGATAACACTGAGCAACATCTGGACAAATCGTTTACCTTTTTACCGCTTGGACATGTAAGCTTAAAAGGCAAAAGCCAGGGTATTAATGTTTACCGTTTAATATCAAAGGCCTTATGAATATTGATGCAACCATCGCATGAAGGCATATGTTCGCTGTGATTTTGTCACTACCAATTTGACGAATACCAACTTTCCCTATAGAATCTCGCGGTTATGGTAGAGCGATTGCCCGAATACATCGACCCTTTATATTTAGCTGATAAACGTGCTGAATTAAAGGGTCAAATACTTTTAAGCAAGCTTGATCGTCTAGGGGATTTACTCTGTGATGATTCAGGCGTGGTTGCTGTTGAGCTTGTTTTTGCACGTGAAGGCCGTTACCCGATAATTGAAGGGCAATTTGCCGCCACTAGCTTGACGTTGAAATGCCAAAATTGTTTACAAGGGATTAGCTTTCCTGTGCAGGGGCAATTCAAGCTAGGCATTGTCAACTCGATAGAACAAGCTGACCGATTGCCTGAAGAATACGAGCCTTTGCTAATCGGGGATGAGCAAAAAATCCTGTTGAGAGAGCTGATTGAAGATGAATTGCTACTTGCCTTACCGGCAATCCCAAAACATCAACAAGCTTGTTATCCAGCAGAATACTTGGCTGATAAAACCATTTTGCCGACAACAACAAAAACCGACGCTACTACCGAAAACCCTTTTTCTATCTTAGCCCATCTTAAAAATATTGGAGAGCCCTAATGGCCGTACAGAAAAGTAAAGTATCACGCTCACGCCGTGGCCAACGCCGTTCACACGACGCATTAACAACTAAAGCCTTATCGCAAGACCCGATTACTGGGGAAATGCACTTACGCCACCACATGACTCCCGATGGCTTTTTTAAAGGCCGTCAAATCGTTGGCATGGTGTTCGAAGACGACGAAGAATAAACACTTCCTCCCTGCGTGATGCTGCGGCCTAGTTTGCCGTAAGCGTAGCTTGTTTCAATAAATCTTGGGGTTATTGGTCAGCGTGAGTTTAACAATTTCGATTGATGCAATGGGCGGTGATTTCGGCCCACGAGTCACAATACCTGCATCATTGGGCTGTTTAGAAGACAACCCGAATTTAAAATTGATTTTGGTAGGCGACCAATCCGTACTTAAAACGGAATTGGCAACTGCGCTTGTCAAATTCCAAGGCCGACTGAGCATACATCACGCTTCAGAATGTGTCGGCATGGATGAATCGCCATCCAAAGCACTAAAAAATAAAAAAGACTCTTCCATGCGGGTTGCCATCAATTTAGTTCGCGATGGCATCGCCGATGCTTGTGTGAGCGCTGGCAACACTGGCGCACTCATGGCGACCGCACGTTTCGTTTTAAAAATGATCCCCGGCATAGATCGCCCCGCCATTATCTCAAGCTTGCCATCTATTTATGGACATACCCACGCTTTAGATTTAGGGGCAAATGTTGATTGCAGCGCAGAAAACTTGTTCCAATTCGCAATCATGGGCGCGGAACTGGTGAAAGCTGTTGAAAACATCGACAACCCGAAAGTTGGCTTGCTCAATATTGGCGAAGAAGATGTCAAAGGCAATGAACAAGTCAAAGCCGCTGCCAAATTATTGGAAAACTCCTCATTAAATTACATCGGCTATGTTGAAGGTGACTCTTTAACCGCAGGCCATGTAAAAGTTGATCTGATTGTCGCCGACGGCTTTGTTGGCAATGTCGCCTTAAAATCCATAGAAGGCGCAGCAAAAATGATCGGCGGCTCCCTGAAAGAAGCCTTCGGCAAAAACCTTGCTACCAAATTGGCTGGCTTAATCGCTTACCCCGTGCTTAAGTCGTTTAAAAACCGCATCGACCCAAGACTCTACAACGGCGCAAGCTTTTTAGGATTACGCGGCTTGGTGATTAAAAGCCACGGCGGCGCTGATGTATTGGCATTCAAAACGGCAATCAAGCTAGCCGAATTGGAAGTCAAACAAGACGTGATCCGTAAAATTAGCGAACAAGTAGAACAAGCCCTTGCCCAGAGTACCCGCGCATGATTAGGCATACCAAAATTATTGGTACTGGCGGTTATTTACCAGAAACCAGCTACTCCAACGAACACATATCCACCTTGGTCGATACTTCCGACGAATGGATATTTGAACGCACTGGCATAAAAAGCCGCCATATTGCCGCCGCCCACGAATCAGCCGCCAGCATGGCAGAAACTGCCGCGCGCCAGGCGATTGCCGCCGCCGAAATTGATGCTAGCCAAATTGATTTAATCATTGTCGCTACAGGCACGCCTGATAACGTTTACCCAAGCACCGCCTGTTTATTGCAGCACCGCTTAGGTATAAAAACCGGGGTCGCCTTTGATATTCAAGCCGCCTGCTCAGGCGCAATTTTTGCCTTAAGCATCGCCGACCAGTACATTAAATCTGGCATGGCTAATACGGTACTGATTGTTGGCTCCGAGCTCTGTTCCCGTATTGTTGATTGGACTGACCGCGGCACCTGCATCCTATTTGGCGATGGCGCAGGCGCAATGTTGTTAACAGCCTCAGCAGAAGCTGGCGTGTTATCAACACACATCCATTCTAATGGTGAGTTTGAAAATTTACTGTACTGTGGCAATCCACAAGCCGCCCCAGAAAATGCCGCCAATAGCGGCTGTATCACTATGCGTGGAAATGAAGTGTTTAAAGTGGCAGTCAACACTTTAGAGCGTATTGTTGATGAAACCTTGGAAGCCAACGGCCTGGAAAAAACCGCCATTGACTGGCTAGTGCCTCATCAAGCCAATATCCGCATCATCGCCGCCACGGCAAAAAAATTAAAAATGCCCATGGAGCAAGTTGTTGTTACCTTAGAAACACAAGGCAACACCTCATCAGCCTCCGTGCTACTGGCGTTTAATGAAGCGGTACGCGATGGGCGTATACAAAGAGGGCAAGTGGTGCTGATGGAGGCATTCGGTGCAGGCTTCACTTGGGGTTCGGCATTAATTAAGTACTAGGATAATAATTATAATGATTACACAAGCCAGCAATTTAGCATTCACCTTCCCTGGACAAGGTTCACAATCTGTAGGAATGCTCGATAATCTTGAGAAGATTTATCCAGAAGTAAAACGCGTTTTCGAACGGGCATCGGATGCCTTGGGTAAAGACTTATGGACAATTGTCAGCAAAAACCCGAATAACGAACTAGACCAAACTCAAAACACCCAGCCCGTTATGCTGGCAGCAGGCTTCGCCGTGTGGGAAATTTGGTGTCGGCTTAGCAGCTTACGCCCTGCATGGATGGCAGGACACAGCCTAGGCGAATACACTGCGATGGTTTGCTCAGAGGCTATGTCATTTGAAGACGGCATCCGCTTAGTAGCAGCACGAGGCCAATTGATGCAGAATGCCGTGCCTGACGGCATAGGCGCAATGGCAGCTATCTTGGGTTTAGATGACCATGAAGTCATCAAAATCTGTGCCGAAGCCGCTGGCGAAGAAATTGTTTCCGCCGTCAATTTTAATAGCGAAGGTCAAGTCGTCATTGCCGGACACGCACACGCAGTCAACCGAGCAATGCTTGCCGCAAAAACCGCTGGGGCAAAACGCGTATTACTACTGCCCGTCAGCGTGCCATCACATTGCGCTTTAATGGAACCAGCGGCTGAACAACTGGCAGATTACTTGTCGTCCATTGCCATTGACGCACCAAAAACCACCTCTATACACAATGTCGACGTTGCTTCACACAACTCGCCTGACATTATTCGTGACGTGCTGAAAAAACAACTGTACAAACCTGTGCGTTGGGTTGACACCATTAAATTCATGCACAAACAAGGCGTGACCACATTCGTGGAATGCGGACCAGGCAAAGTGCTGGTCGGCTTAAACAGACGTATCGCCAAAGCAGAACATGCCGCCATCTATGATCCAGAAACTTTGGAAAACTTATTGGAGCTATTAAATGACTAAACCCATCGCTTTAGTAACCGGAGCCAGCCGTGGTATTGGCAAAGCCATTGCCGAACGCCTTGCTAAGGATGGCTTTTTTGTCATAGGTACAGCGACTACCGATAATGGCGCAGCTGCTATTTCAGCATATCTTAATGATGATGGCCTAGGCCTGTGCCTGGATGTTGCCAATCCTGAATCAATAGAAGCCGTCATGGCTACCATCAGCGACAACCATGGTACACCAGCGGTTTTGGTCAACAACGCAGGTATCACCCGTGACAACCTGCTGATGCGGATGAAAGACCAAGAGTGGGACGACATCATCAGCACTAACCTGTCTTCGGTGTTCCGCATGAGCAAAGCGGTACTGCGCGGCATGATGAAAGCCAGAAGCGGCAGGATTATCAACATCTCCTCCGTAGTTGGTTCAACAGGCAATGCAGGCCAATGTAATTACGCCGCCGCCAAAGCGGGCATTATCGGCTTCACCAAATCTATGGCGAAAGAAGTTGGCTCACGCAATATTACCGTCAACACCGTCGCCCCGGGGTTTATCGATACCGATATGACCAAAGAACTGAGTGACGATATAAAAAACACCTTACTAACAGGTATTCCGCTAGGACGTTTAGGTGCCGCCGAAGAAATTGCCCACGCCGTTGCTTTCTTAGCATCCGAAGGCGCCGCCTACATTACTGGGGAAACCCTGCATGTCAACGGCGGCATGTTTATGCCTTAGTATTGTGACATTGTTGTAATATAAAGTATAATTCCCCGCCGTCTGGAATGACCGGAGACGGGTTTCAGTAAAAACCAATAAACAACACCATTGTAGGCCACTATTCAAAGCCTGCATTGTTTGAGGATAAAATTATGAGTAACATTGAAGAACGAGTAAAAAAGATTGTTGCAGCGCAATTAGGTGTTAAAGAAGACATCGCAACTGACGCATCTTTTGTTGATGATCTTGGCGCTGATTCTCTGGATACAGTAGAACTCGTGATGGCTCTTGAAGAAGAATTTGAATGTGAAATTCCAGACGAAGACGCTGAAAAAATTACTACCGTACAGCAAGCAATTGACTACGTAGAAAAACACCTATAAGGCTATGTTAGTGGATGGGATCCTCATCCACTAAGCTGCAGCCACACACCAACATCCCTCTCCTGAATTTTCTAACGGTAAATAACATTGAGCAAACGTCGAGTTGTCATAACTGGATTAGGTGCTGTTACGCCATTGGCTAACACAGTACAGGAAACATGGGACGGCATTATCAATGGCAAAAGCGGTATCACGCCTATTGATTCCTTCAATATTTCCCCGTTTGCCACCACTTTTGGCGGCGTCATCAGAAATTTTGACATCAGCCAATACATCCCAGAAAAAGATGCTAAACGCATGGATGGCTTTGTCCATTACGGCATAGCTGCGGGATGCCAAGCGTTTGAAGACTCAGGCATTGAGGTGACTGAAGCCAATGCCGAACGGATCGGCGTCGCTGTCGGCTCTGGTATCGGTGGGATTACTGGCATTGAAGAATGCTATGCCACATACGAAAAAGGCGGTCCAAGACGGATTTCACCATTTTTTGTACCAGGCAACATCATCAACATGATTTCTGGCAACCTATCCATCAAATATGGATTGAAAGGCCCCAATTACGCCATTGTCACAGCTTGTGCCACTGGCACCCATAATATCGGCGATGCCGCCCGCTTAATCATGTATGGCGATGCCGATGTGATGCTGGCTGGTGGCGCTGAACGCTGCACTACCTCACCAACAGCAATGGGTGGTTTTGCTTCTGCCAAAGCCATGTCCCGCCGCAACGATAGCCCACAAACCGCCAGCCGTCCGTGGGATAAAGACCGCGATGGCTTCGTATTGAGTGACGGCGCGGGTGTCGTAGTATTAGAAGAACTAGAACACGCCAAAGCCCGTGGCGCAAAAATCTACGCTGAATTAGTCGGTTTTGGCATGAGCGGCGATGCTTACCATATCACCACGCCATCAGAAGGCGGTGAAGGTGCAGCACGTTGTATGAAAGCGGCGTTACGGGATGCAGGCTTAAATGCCGACCAAGTTGATTACATCAACGCCCACGGCACATCAACGCCAGCAGGCGACCTTGGCGAAACCCATGCGATGAAGGCCGCATTAGGTGACCACGCTTATCGTGTAGCCATTAGCTCAACCAAATCTATGATTGGGCATTTGCTCGGCGCAGCAGGTGGCATCGAAGCTGTGTTAACCGCACTCAGCATCAAAAACCAAATTGCCCCTGCTACCATCAATTTGGAAAACCCTGATCCTGAATGTGATTTAGATTACGTTCCTAATATCGCCAGAGATATGAAAATCGACGTTGCCATGTCAAACTCCTTCGGCTTTGGCGGCACTAACGGCACGTTGGTTTTCAAACGCTACCAATAGCTGTCGACAAGTATCCGTGCCGATGCTCCTAGTCAACGGTGCAAACCAAACCAATGTAGACATCAGCGACCGTGGCTTACAGTATGGCGATGGGTTATTCGAAACCATCGCCATCCGCAACAACTTCCCGCTTTTTTTCCAAGAACACCTACAGCGATTAACCGAAGGCTGCTCACGGTTAAAAATTCCCACGCCAGACTTACAAACCTTATCCAGCGAAGCACAACAACTTTGCCAGCAGAACAGCGAAGCCGTACTTAAAATCATCATCACCCGTGGCAGTGGCGGACGTGGCTATAAACAACCAGAAACCTTAAGCCCCACCCGTATCTTAAGCCTGCACCCGTTCCCGGTTTTTCCAAAAGACTATCCGCTCCATGGCATCCATGCCCGATTTTGCCAAACCCCTTTAGGCATAAACCCCGCTTTGGCAGGCATCAAACACCTAAACCGACTGGAACAGGTATTGGCTAGAGCAGAATGGCAAGATGACGACATCCAAGAAGGCCTGATGCAAGATGTCAACGGCAATATCATTGAAGGCACTATGAGCAACCTATTTTGGGTAAAAAATGGACAATTGTTTACGCCAGCTTTGATAAACACTGGCGTTGCAGGCATTATCCGTAACCTGGTCATCATGCTATCATCCCAGCACGGTATGAGCGTGCAAGAACAAAACCTCACCCAAACACAATTACTGGCTGCCGACGAAATTTTTGTTTGCAATTGCATCATTGGCATTTGGCCAGTCATACGCCTAGCAGACCAAGATTTTGCCATAGGCCCAAAAACCCGACAGATCCAAACTTGGCTAGACGAATTGGCACATGAAACTTACCAAACTTCGCAATAGGCTTTTAGGCGTAAGCGCCATAGCACTGCTATTCGCAGGCGGCTGGGAATGGCAAAACTACCAATGCGCCTTAAAAACACCTGTTGTCTTGGGTGAACCAGTCATTGTTGAAATCCACAAAGGCGACAGCTTTCAACAAATCACCAAAACCCTGACGACGCTCAACATACCTATCCACCCCTTATGGTTCAAGGTACTAGCCATAGAAAAACAGGCTTTCAACAAATTGAAAGCAGGCGAATACGAACTGAAAAGCGGCATGACCATGCCAGATATTTTGGCGCTATTCAGCTCAGGCAAAACCAAACGTTACGCCATCACTTTTCCAGAAGGCTGGACACTAAAACAAGTGCTACAAAGCCTCAATGACAACCCCAAGCTGGATCACCTGATTAAAAATGCCGATACCTCGGAATTAATGGCGAAACTCGGTGCTAGCGGTCAACACCCTGAAGGCCTGTTTTTCCCGGACACTTATTTTTTTGAAAAACACACTTCCGATATTGCCCTACTGACCAGCGCTTACCGCAAACTGCAAAGCACCCTTGAAGAAGCATGGCAACATCGTGCAGAAGGTTTGCCGATAAAATCCGCTTATGAAGCCTTAATCCTTGCCTCAATCGTGGAAAAAGAAACTGGCAAAGCCGAAGAACGCCCACAAATCGCTGGCGTATTTATCCGCCGCTTGCAGCAAGGCATGTTATTGCAAACCGACCCAACCGTCATTTACGGCATGGGCGAAAGTTACCAAGGCAACATTCGCCATCAAGACTTAATCACCAGCACACCTTACAACACCTATGTTATCAAAGGCTTGCCGCCAACCCCCATCGCCATGCCTGGCAAAGCCGCCATTAACGCCGCTTTGCATCCAGATAACAGCGACAAACTCTATTTTGTCGCCAAAGGTGACGGCAGCCACCAATTTTCCACCACCTTGGAAGAACATAACCAAGCGGTAAACACCTACCAAAAGAAACCATGATTCGCGGCAAATTTATTACCCTAGAAGGCACAGAAGGCGTAGGTAAAAGCACCAACCTTTTATTCTTAAAAGATTTTTTAGAACAACGAAAAATCCCCACTGTCATCACCCGCGAACCCGGCGGCACCTTACTGGCAGAAAAAATCCGCCATTTACTGCTAGACCCTGACAGCGAAACCATCACCGAAACCGCCGAATTATTACTGGTGTTCGCCGCCCGCGCCCAACACATCAAACATGTGATTGAACCCGCCTTGGCGCAAGGCAACTGGGTATTATGCGACCGTTTCACCGATGCTACTTACGCGTACCAAGGCGGCGGGCGCAACATGAAAATCAGCACTATCGAATGGCTAGAAACCACCGTACAAGGGCCGTTACGACCCGACTTAACCTTACTGCTGGATGCGCCGATAGAAGTTGGCATGGATCGCGCCCAAAAGCGCGGCAAACTAGATCGCTTTGAAACCGAGCGGCTAGTGTTTTTTGAACGCGTCCGTCGCGCCTATTTATTACAACTAGACCTTAACCCCGAACGCATCAAACTCATTAAAGCCAACCAAGCTTTGCCAGATGTACAACGCAGCATCGCCGACGCCTTGCGGGTATTTTTAAGATGACCAGCACCAATGCTTTGCTGCCTTGGCATCAACCTTACTGGCAACAACTGCAAGCCTATCTGCAACAACAACGCATCCCCCAAGCCTTATTGATTGTCGGTGCCGAAGGCTTGGGCAAGCAACAACTGGCAGAACAATTTACCGCCGCGCTGCTTTGCAATACTCCGCAAGCCAACGGCATGGCCTGCGGGCAATGCCATGATTGCCGCCTCTACCTTGCCCAAACCCACCCGGATGTCATCACCGTTAGCCGCGCCGTCGACAAAACCAGCATCGGCGTCGAGCAAATCCGCCAATTGGTCAGCCAGTTAAGTTTAAAACCACAATACGCAGGCTACCGAATAGTCTTATTCCAAGCCGCTGATAGCATGAACAGCAATGCCGCCAACGCCTTGTTAAAATGCTTAGAAGAACCCAGCGAACGTAGCGTGCTGATTTTAATCACCGACAAACCCAGCAAACTGCCCGCAACTATCTTAAGCCGCTGCCAACAGCTCACCTTAAGCAAACCCGACACCAGCCTAGCCAGCACATGGTTACAGCAACAACAACCTGAGCTTGACAGCCAACAACGGCAAAACCTCTTGCAATTGGCGCAAGGCGCACCTTATTTAGCATTAAGCTATGCAAAAACCGACGTGTTAACGCTCTATAACCGCTGCTTCAAAACCTGGATAGCCCTAGCAAAACAACAAAGCCAACCGGTATTGATTGCCGAAGAATGGCACAAACTACCCAATGCCATGCTATTGAATTGGATGGCATTGTGGTTGCTAGATTTACTCAAATGCCGCTTTCACGCCGAAGCGCAGGCACTGTATAATCCAAACTTGGCAAGCGACTTGCTTCCATTAGCGCAAACTCTCAGCGCAACGGCTGTCATCAAATTTTATGACCAACTTTTAGCGCAACAAAAACAAATCCATACGCCGATTAATAAACAAATGTTGTTTGAAGCCTTGTTAATCCAATGGGTCCAACTTAACCAACAAACTAAGTTACCAACCCCATGACCGAACCCACCCGCTCAAGTATTATACCCATCCATATTAAAGACAAAAAAACCCTGTATGCCTCATACATGCCGTTTGTCATCAATGGCGGTTTATTTATTGCCACCAGCAAAGCCTTTGATATTGGTCAGGAAGTATTCGTTTTATTAAAAATAATGGACGAATTAACGCCATTACCAATTCCCGGCAAAGTTGTCTGGAAAACGCCCAGCTCTTCTGAAAATTACCAAGCGGTTGGCATCGGCATCCAGTTTATGGATCAAGATGGCTTGCTAGCAAAAGACAAAATTGAAACCTATCTTGCGGGCGCATTAGGTTCCGAACGCCCAACTTACACGATGTAACGCCATGCTCATAGACTCGCACTGCCATTTAGACCGCATTGACCTCGCCCCTTTCCAAAACGATTTTGGCTGCTTTATGCAACACGCCAGAAACAGCCAAATTGACCACCTGCTCTGTATTGCCATTGATCTGGAAGCCTTTCCTGCCATGCAAAACTTGGTTGCCGATTACCCGGAAATTTCGCTCAGCGTCGGCGTCCATCCCAATGTCCGCGACGGACACGACCCCACCACCGAAGAATTGGTAAACCTCGCCAACGACCCAAAAATTATTGCCATCGGCGAAACCGGGCTGGATTATTTCCGCAGCGAAGGCGATTTGGCTTGGCAGCATCAACGCTTCCGCAATCATATCCAAGCCGCCAAAATCACCAAAAAACCCTTGATTATCCACACCCGCGAAGCCCGCGAGGACACTATACGCATCCTCAAAGAAGAAGGCGCAGATAGCATCGGCGGCATCATCCATTGCTTTACCGAAGACTGGGCATTCGCCCAACAAGCCATGGCACTGAATTTTTACATCTCTTTTTCCGGCATCGTCACCTTTAACAACGCCACGGCGATTAAAGAAGTCGCCCAAAAAGTCCCTGCCGAGCGCTTTTTAATTGAAACCGATTCGCCTTACCTAGCACCCGTACCGTTTCGCGGCAAACCCAATTACCCGACTTACGTCCGACAAGTTGCCGAATGTATCGCCCAATTACGCGAAACCACCGTAGAACATATCGCCGAATTGTCTTCGCAAAACTTCCGCACTTTATTCAACTTGGCGTAATTACATCACCTAAAACCATGCAAAAAACCGCCATCGCCATTTTTGGCGAAGTCCTGTTTGACCAATTTCCTGACGGGCAAGCCCTGCTGGGCGGCGCACCGTTTAATGTCGCGTGGCATTTGCAAGCCTTTGGCGTAAACGCTGATTTTATCAGCCGTGTCGGCGACGATGCCTTGGGCGCAAGCGTCCGGCAAGCCATGCAGCAATGGGGATTGGCGACTGACAAATTGCAAACGGATGCTAGCCACCCGACTGGTAAAGTCGCCGTCAGTTTCAATCATGGCGAACCGGACTACGCCATCCTAGACCAACAAGCCTATGATTTTATTGATGCAGAACCATTAACAGGGCTATCTGAATATTCGCTGGTTTATCACGGCAGTTTGGCATTACGGCATCAAGCAAACCTTGGCGCATTGCAACAACTTACCGCCAAGCACAGCGGCAAAGTGTTTGTTGATGTCAATTTACGCGCACCTTGGTGGCAGTTAACGCAAATCCAGCAACTGCTGGCGACAGCGGATTGGCTGAAATTGAACCATCATGAATTGGCTTTATTATCTGAACATGCTGGCTCAATGATCGAACAAATGGCGGCGATGATACGGCAATATCAGCTAAAGACGCTGATAATCACCTGTGGCGAAGCAGGGGCAGTGGCAATGGACAAAGCGGGCGATCGTATTGAAGTGCAGCCTGAAAGTACGGTGAGCGTAGTCGATACCGTTGGCGCAGGCGATGCTTTTGCTGCCGTGATTATGCTGGGTATCTTAAAAAACTGGTCGTTAGCGGTAATGATGACGCGGGCGCAAACATTTGCCTCCGCCGTGGTTGGCCTACAAGGTGCGCTGGTGCAGGATAAGGAATTTTATGAAGGCTTTATTGATGATTGGTTGCTGGACGGATAAGTTTTTTTGTCCACGAAAATCACGAAAAGGCACGAAAAAAGCTAGCCGTAGGTTGGGTTGCGCTTTTTGCAACCCAACGGGATTGCCACAGATGTTGGGTTGCGAAAAACATGCAACCCAACCTACAAAACTTTCTTAAGCCAACATTTCCAAAACCAAATCCGCCATCACCTTCGATGCCCCGCCCTGCCCTAATTGCTGTTTAACTTGCTGTAAATCGCCGCGCATAGTTTCTGCATAAGCTTGATTACCCAACAAACGCAAAGCCTCGTCGGCTAAATTTTCTGCGGTGGCGTCATGCTGGATGAATTCTTTAACAATGCCCTTACCCGCAATAATATTTGGTAGGCCGATAAACTTTGTCTTTACCAACCAGCGGCCTAGCCAATAAGTGATTTCGGTCAATTTATAAACAATCAACATCGGCACACCCAACAAAGCATTTTCCAAGGTTGCCGTGCCGGAACAGCTAATGACCGCATCACAGCACTGGATAACATCATAAGGTTGGTTTTTTATACACTTAATGTCCAAGGTGGTCTGTTGCAGATAGCTTGCCAATAACGCATCATCAATAGAATTGGCTTGCGGCAGAATAAACTGCACAGTCGGCATCTGTTGTTGTACCCGTTCCGCCGCCGCCAGCATCACTGGCAGTAAGCGTTTGATTTCATTGACACGGCTACCGGGCAATAAACCCAATAGCGGCTTGCTGGCATCTAGCCCAAAACGTTGTATGTCTTCGGCTTTGCTGTATAGGGTCTGGACTTTATCGACTGAAGGATGACCCACATAGCGTACTGGGACATTTTCAGCTTGGTAATAAGCGGTTTCAAACGGAAATATCACCGCCATCATATCGATCACTTTGCCGTATTTTTTTACCCGTCCTGCCCGCCATGCCCACACTTGCGGGCTGACATAAAACAAGACTTTAATGCCGAGTTTTTTGGCATAGGCGGCAAGCTTAAAATTAAATTCTTTGTAATCCACGCATACCAGCAAATCCGGTTTTTCACTGGCAAGCAGTTGTTGCATCCGCTTTAGCATCCGCAAAATATCGGGATAATGCTTGATGACTTCAATCACGCCAATCACGGCAATGGCACTGGAATCATAACGGACATCAATACCTGCCGCCGCCATAGCCGCCCCGCCCATGCCGATGGCTTTTATATCAGGGCGTTGTTTTTTCAGCTCAGTAAACAAATTGGCGGCGTGCTGGTCGCCGGACGATTCTCCGGCACTAATCATCAGTGTCGGCGAATGCTTAGCCATAACGGTTAATTGCTGACACGGTAATTAGGGGCTTCTTTGGTGATGGTGACATCATGCACATGGCTTTCGCGCATTCCTGCACTGGTGACACGCACAAACACGGCATTTTCGTGCAGGATGGTAATGCTTTCACAACCGGTATAACCCATGCTTGAACGTATGCCGCCCAATAATTGATGGATAACCGCCAATAAACTGCCTTTGTACGGTACGCGGCCTTCAATCCCTTCTGGCACCAATTTTTCTGAATCGGCATCATCTTGAAAATAGCGGTCGCTAGAGCCTTGTTGTTGCGACATTGCGCCTAAAGAACCCATGCCGCGATAAGATTTGTAAGATCGGCCTTGGAACAATTCCACTTCGCCAGGCGCTTCTTCTGTACCAGCAAACAATCCGCCTAACATCACCGAATGCGCGCCTGCTGCTAAGGCTTTGGCGACATCGCCGGAGTAACGGATACCGCCATCAGCAATCAACGGGATGCCTGTACCTTTCAAAGCATCGGCGACATTGCTGACCGCTGTGATTTGCGGCACGCCAACACCTGCGACAATGCGTGTGGTGCAGATAGAACCAGGGCCGATACCGACTTTTACCCCGTCCGCGCCAGCTTCAACCAAGGCCAAAGCCGCTGCGGCAGTGGCAATATTGCCGCCAATCACCTGCACTTCTGGGTAGTTTTGTTTTACCCAACGGACTTTATCCAACACGCCTTGCGAATGTCCGTGGGCGGTATCGACGATAATCACATCAACCCCGGCAGCCACTAACGCCGCCACCCGCTCTTCCGTACCCACACCCGTGCCGACCGCTGCACCAACACGCAAGCGTTCTAATTCATCTTTGCAAGCTTGCGGGTAATCTTTGGCTTTTTGAATATCTTTGACGGTAATCATGCCGCGCAAATGGAAATCGTCGTTTACTACCAGCACTTTTTCAATGCGGTGTTTATGCAACAAGGCCACGGCTTCTTTCGGATCAGCATTTTCATTGACGGTAATCAAGCGTTCTTTAGGTGTCATCACCTTAGAAACGGGCTCATCAAAACGGGTCTCAAAACGTAAATCACGGCTAGTGACGATACCGACCAATTCATCACCATTAACCACGGGCACACCGGAAATATTTTTGGCGCGGGTTAATTTGATGACATCGCGGATACTGACATCGGGGGAAACCGTAATCGGGTCTTTAATCACCCCGCTTTCATATTTCTTCACATGCCGCACTTCGCGGGCTTGCTGCTCAATGGTCATGTTTTTATGAATGATGCCAATGCCGCCTTCTTGTGCGATAGCAATCGCCAAACGGGCTTCGGTAACGGTATCCATAGCAGCGGAAACCAAAGGGATATTGAGGGAGATTTTTTTGGTGAGCTGAGTTTTGATGACCACATCGCGTGGCAGGACGGTAGAGTGCGCTGGCACTAATAGCACATCATCAAACGTGAGCGCTTCCTGAATAATTTGCATAAACCCACCTAAACTGGCAATAAAAATAGCCGCCTATTATAAGGTCAGAGCAGCAGATTTATGTAGCACTAAAACACACGTCATCTTGACCGAGTTAGTTTTAACGTTTATTGTTGGTTTTATGGGTTTAGGCCAGACAACCAAATCCCAAATACCATGCGCCGTTTAATAACCATAAAATAACACCATGAAAAAACTAACAATTACTAAAAAATTCCTGATGGCGGCAATCATCGGCAGCACTGCGGCATTATTTGTTACCGCTTGTTCCGACGACCAACCAAAAACACCCGCAGCTACCGCCAAAGCCGACCACAATCCGAATCCTTGGGATCATTCCGGCGAACCCAAAGTGACTGAAAGCCAAAAGCAGCATTTTGAAAAAACCTTTGCTGAACAATGTGTCACCCGCGAAGCTCACGGCGACGAACAAGACAAAGAACGCTTTACCAAACCGTGCAACTGTATCGCCCGTTTTATGGCGAAAGACTTAACACCGCAAGAAGCAGATAAATTTCTTAGTGAGCATGAAAACCCACAATCATTAAGAATCCGCTACGAAAACGCTGCCTACCATTGTTTGCAAGAAAAAGCCCCGCCACACGAGCCAGACTTTTCCCATCCGCAATAAACTTGGTCAGTTCGTGGACACAGCAAGATGCGTGTCCACGAAAACCGCCTAAGCAGCAATCACAACAACTTCCAAGCCACGTCCTTACCTGCAAATAACGGGGTAATGGCAACATCGCCGTTAGCGCAAATTTCTGGCATCTGCCATTGCTGTTTTTCTAAAACCACTTGCCCGCTATTGCGCGGCAAACGGTAAAAATCCGCACCATAAAAACTGGCGAAACCTTCCAGCTTGTCCAGCGCGTCGGCTTGTTCAAAGGCTTCTGCGTACAATTCCAAAGCGGCAGGTGCGCTAAAGCAACCCGCACAACCACAAGACGTTTCTTTTAAATGCGTCAAATGCGGTGCGCTGTCTGTGCCTAAGAAAAATTTAGGATTACCGCTGGTGGCGGCTTTCAGTAAAGCCAGACGATGGTGTTCGCGCTTTAGCACTGGCAAACAATAATGATGCGGCCTGATGCCGCCTGCCAGAATGGCGTTACGGTTGAGTAGCAAATGCTGCGGGGTGATAGTCGCGGCGACATTCTCTCTGGCGGCTTCAACAAATTGCACTGCTTCGGCAGTGGTGACGTGTTCCAGCACCAAGCGTAAATCAGGAAAATCTTTTAACACGGCTTGCAAATGGCGTTCGATAAACACCCTCTCTCGATCGAAAATATCGCAATCGTCGTCGGTAACTTCGCCATGCACCAGCAAAGGAATGTCGTAGCGTTGCATAGCCGCCAGCAACGGGTAAATCTGCTGGATGTTGCCGACTCCGGCATCAGAATTGGTGGTTGCGCCTGCCGGATACAATTTAAAGGCGTGGACAAATTCAGATTCTGCCGCCAGCTTGATTTCCGCTTCGCTGGTTGCGGCAGTCAGATACAAGGTCATTAACGGCGTAAAATCCATGCCTTCAGGAATCGCTTGTAAAATTTCGTCGCGATAGACCGAAGCTTGAGCGACCGTGGTCACGGGCGGCTTTAGGTTCGGCATGATAATCGCACGGGCAAATTGCCGCGCGGTGTAGGGCAATACGGTTTTTAAAACGTCGCCATTGCGGACATGAATATGCCAATCATCAGGACGGGTGAGGGTTAATGTTTTCATTGTGGGCTTCGAGTCTGTAAAATGCTCGGTATTCTATAGTAACTACCTTGAAAAACTAAGGTTACGCCCTAACTATAGCTATTATTTTTGTTTAGGAGTTCTCAATGCCAATTTACGAATACCAGTGCCAAGCTTGCGGTCACGAACATGAAGCGTTGCAAAAACTCAGTGCTGAACCACTTAAAATTTGTCCCGCTTGCAGCCAACCTGCGCTGATAAAAAAAATATCCGCTGCGGGTTTCCGTCTGAAAGGCGGCGGTTGGTATGAAACCGATTTTAAAAGCGGCGCAAAAAAGAATGTCGCTGGAGATACCGCTCCCTCAACACCAGCCGCTAGCACAACAAGTAGCAGTAAAAGCAGCTAAAAATTTATAAGGTAGGATGCACCCAAGGGCATAAAGGCTGACGCTAGGAAGCCCATCATGATTGATGACAGCCTATTTTGATGGGCTTCCTTACGTCAGCCCATCCTACCAACTTCATTATCACCAAAACCATAAGAACAACAGGACAGTATCATGCGTACCCACAAGTGCGGGGAATTAGACACACAACAATTAGGCGAAACCGTAACCATCTGCGGCTGGGTACATAGACGACGCGATCACGGCGGCGTTATTTTTATTGATTTGCGCGACCGCGCAGGTCTGGTGCAAGTAGTTATCGACCCTGACACAGAAGAAGCATTCGCCGCCGCCGAGCATGTGCGTAGCGAATATGTATTGAAAATTACAGGCTTGGTCAGAGGCCGTCCAGGCGGCACGGTTAACACCAATATGCGTTCTGGCGCGATTGAGATTTTAGCCAAAGAAATCGAAGTGCTGAACGAATCCGAAACTCCGCCGTTCCCTATCGAAAGCGAAATCGAAGTCAACGAAGAACTGCGTTTGCGTTACCGTTACATCGACTTGCGCCGCGTCGCCATGCAAGAAAAAATGAAAGTACGCCGCGATGTCACCCGCATCTTGCGTAATTTCTTGGATGACAACGAGTTTTTCGAAATCGAAACACCTTATCTTACAAAAGCCACACCCGAAGGCGCACGCGATTACATCGTGCCTAGCCGTACCCACGAAAATTCGTTTTTCGCCTTGCCGCAATCGCCACAGCTGTACAAACAGATTTTGATGGTCGCAGGCATGGATCGTTATTACCAAGTGGTGCGTTGTTTCCGCGACGAAGATTTACGCGCTGACCGCCAACCTGAATTTACCCAGTTGGATATTGAAACCTCGTTCATGACCGAAGATGAAATCATGAACATCATGGAAGAAATGATTCGCCAGTTGTTCGCCAAAGTCATCAACGTAGCTTTGCCAGAACAATTCCCACGCATGACTTACCAAGAAGCCATGTCGCGTTTCGGTATCGACCGCCCTGATTTGCGGATTCCAATGGAATTGGTGGATGTTGCGGAAGATTTAAAAGATGTTGATTTTAAAGTCTTCTCCGGCCCAGCTAACGATCCAAAAGGCCGTGTAGTCGCGATGCGCGTACCGGGCGCTGGCGAAAAACTCAGCCGTAAAGACATCGACGAATTGACCAAATACGTCGGCATTTATGGTGCAAAAGGCTTGGCATATATTAAAGTCAACGATTTGGCGGCAGGTTTAGAAGGCTTACAATCGCCTATCGTCAAATTCGCTCCTGCCGAAGCTTGGGCGAGCATCATGGCGAAAACTGGCGCACAAAATGGCGATTTACTGTTCTTTGGTGCTGACAAAGCCAGCATCGTCAACGAAGCCATGGGCGCATTGCGCGTCAAATTAGGCCATGATTTGGGCTTGATAGAAGGCGATTGGAAACCAGTTTGGGTCATTGATTTCCCGATGTTTGATTGGGATGAAAAATCAGGCCGCTACAACGCCATCCACCATCCGTTCACCGCGCCTAGCTGTTCGGTTGAAGACTTGGTGGCAAACCCTGGCGCAGCCTTGTCACGCGCTTATGACTTAGTGCTGAACGGCACCGAAGTTGGCGGCGGCTCTATCCGTATCAACCGCCCTGCCATGCAACAAACCGTGTTCGGCATTTTGGGCATCGGCGCAGAAGAAGCCCAAGAAAAATTTGGCTTCTTGTTGGATGCACTGAAATACGGTGCGCCGCCACACGGTGGTCTGGCGTTCGGTTTAGACCGTTTGGTGATGCTGATGACCGGATCGTCATCCATCCGCGACGTGATTGCCTTCCCGAAAACCCAATCAGCGGCCTGTCCGTTAGTGAGCGCGCCAGCGGTGGTTACTGATGAGCAATTGAAGGAATTGGGGATTAAATTGATTAAACCCGCAGGAAAAGACAAAGCTTAGTTTTTACAATTTCCGAAACGCCAGAGACCTAGCAGGATTTTAAAATCCTGCTAGGTTCTAACAGATACTTTTTATATCAGCAGCTCTTACTTTACTGCAAACTAGCCAATTCAACCCTGTCGGTAACCGCGACAAGCATTGCCCCTCCTTCCTATCCTTCATTTAACCCGAGTGCCGCTTGCCAAAAGGCAAAATAAAGCACTTACATAAAGCTTTTCAGTGCGGATACTGTAACGGCTGTCACGCAGCTAATCCAAGTACTTGGGAGGCGGATAATCGGTGTATAAATCATTGACATAAAAAGGTTGATAACAATACAATCACACGGCAAGTTATTGGCGAACATAGAAATTTCTGTATGTTATACACCTTTTTATGTGCAATTCAGAACACATTTACAGGTGTACACTTAACGTTGGGCAATATCAATCTGGCACATTTGGGGTAAACAATGAAAAATTGCAAAGGGTATTTTCTTATCTTCTGTATCGCTACTATTTTAAGTGGTTGTGGCGTGTTTGATCGAGCAGATCGCTTAAGGCCATTTGAAGTAGCACCAGGTAAAAAAGTCGGAATTAACGTAACCGATGCCACAAGACGCCTTGCGGTGGTATACCCAGATGGAAGAATATGTAGCGAACTATCACCTCCAGCGGTACTCGAAGTTGACAAGGCGTTTGTTGCAGGTGGCGAAGCTGCAATATCAGGCTTACCTGTTAAGGCTAATATTGATTCGAAGGAAAAGACAACGGCAGTAAAATTAGCCACCTCAACCGAGGCCATTGAGTGTCTTCGCATATCGCTTTTTAATGCCTGTAGCTTAGCTGCAAACAACAAATTAAATGCTGAACAAGAAGTGGACCTTTATAAAAACATAATTCAGCAATGCCGATCAATGAGTCCTATTAATTCTGAGAATCCAAAGCAGTGAGGCATAATCTGAAAGGTGCTATCTATAGTGTACGCGTCTCATGGTGTGCTAATTTGTCATTTTCTAATGTAGTAGTTTAGCTTTTCGGGCGTTGCTTAGCCCAACAAGTCAGTCAAAGCGACCCGCCGCCCGTTGGCGGTTTTAAAACACAAATTTAAATTTAAGGTAAGTGGCTTCGCTTGAGTTCACTGAGCGGCGGTCGCCTTACTGTAACGTTGGGCACACTACTCAACAGCACTAATTTTCATTTTAGTTTTGGCTTGTAGCGGATAGTGGTAAATATTTTTACCTAATGCAACGCCAAGCATATAATGTAGTGATGCACAAAAATGAAATTAAGAGCTAATGAATTATGAACCAAATCGACCAATTGCGTTTTGCCGTTAGCGACCGTATTAACAATAACGAAGTCACACCGTCATATGTTCCCTTGTCATTAATAGGCGAGTTTCAAAAGGATGTGGCTAAATTTTTAAAAGGGTCTAATGGCGATGTTAATCCAAATGAAGTTATTGTCTCAATAGAGCATGGCTCATTAACTTTTGCCGCCGCCGTATTGATCTCGGCAGGCGCGTTGTGGTCTGATTTGGGGCAGTTACAATCATCGTCAGGATCGCTCAATTTAATTGACCCAAAACGGGCAAAAGTAATTGAACATTGGCAATTTTTGGCTAAAAAAAATCCACATCGACGCTATGTTGTTGCCAATCAATCCACTAAAGTATCTTTTTCTATTGATTCAACTTCCGACTTCCGTAGGACTGAAGATATGTGGGTGCATGTAGAAAAATATTTGCATGGTAAAGTCGTTGATATAGGCGGAAAAACAAAAGCAAATGTTCATCTTGAATTGGAAGACGGTAATACGCTAACAATTGCCGCTACTCAAGAAAAGTTAGCGCGAGGTGAACAAAATCGGCTATATCGTCCCGCGTTGCTTCATATTATTGCTGAAGAAAATTTAATGACGGGTGAGTTACGTAATTACGAATTACTTGGATTTTCGGACTATCAACCTAGTTACGACGAGGGTGAGTTTAATATTATGGTTGAGCGTGGAACTAAAGCTTGGGCAGATGTGCATGATGCAACATCATGGTTAGAAACTCTGCGAGGCTACCAAGCATGAAGGTATCTGTTCTGTTAGATACCAGTTTCCTTATTTCACTAACCAACAAAAGCGGTGAACGCACCAACCACGAAATTGCAAGTCAATATTACAAATACCTACTCGAACACAATATACCTATTTATTTTTCTGCTATTGTGGCTACCGAATTCGGGATTAAGGAAGCAATTACGGACTTACCACTCCGAAACTTTAGAATTATCCCCTTTAATATAACGCACTCAATAGAGGCGGCACGCATATGGAACCTACTTAATGGACATGATACTGGCGATAATAGGTCAGTTGTTAGAGATGATGTAAAAATAATAGCGCAAGCCTCGCATGAAAATATCCCACTCATATTAACTGAAGATGCTAATACCTTTTATAAGTATTGTGAGAGATTGCGAACACTACATCATTTAAATGTCAGAGCTGTAAAGCTGGTGGATGGTTTTAATTCATCTGCTTTACGATTGGATGGACAAACTAATATTGAAGGTTTCAATTAGTTTTTCTAATTAATCCAGCCCAACAAGTCAGTCAAAGGGACTGCCCGCCATTCCGGCTGGCAAAGTCAGGTTTTTTTCACAGGTAAGCGGCTTCGCTGTAAGCAATCACGCGGGCAGCCCCTTACCGTAACGTTGGGCTTATCTCGATCAAAAATTTTGATTTCAGAAAAGCGTTTGCTAGTTCCGATCCATTTTTCAGTTCAGACCACAAACATCCCTTGGAGGTGGTGAGTCCGTGGCCTATATTCTTGAGAGCATATCATTATGACGATAACCACCAGCGAAATGCCGAAAGTGGTGCTTTTTCTTGGTGCTGGATTTTCCAAGGGCATTTCGCCGCAATTCCCTTTGACAAAGCATTTTTACAGGAGAATAAAGACCGGTCTTTCGAAAAGTGATCCGAAATATTTGCTTGCGCTTTCAGAACTGGAGAAAATCGTAAGGAGAAAGAAAAGAGAGAATAACCAGAAGATCGAACAAATGTTCGAAGAAATTTTAGGGGAATTATGGGGAAACAAGGATCAATTTTACGCAGGCGTACATTCAATGACATTGTATCGAGCGCTTGTTAATGGGGTTGGGATTCTGACTAGATATAAGTCAAAGCGTTACTGCCGATATGAAGACAAAAGAACGGGATTGGGTAAGTACTTAGACTTGATTCGCACAATGAAGAAGACTTGTCGCATTAGTATTGTGACAACTAACTATGATTTAATTAGCGACAAAACCTCCCAATTTTTGAATTATGAACAACTTGGATTCCATCCCTGCGAAGATCCCCCATTAGATTCCGAGGGATTTCAATACGGATTTGGCTTCAGAGGGGTATGGAGCGGAAGTGGTGAAGGAAAGGATAACGGTGGATACCCTAGAAACTGGAAATTAAATACCGACCTAATCCAATTGTACAAGATTCACGGAAGCGCAAATTGGGCTTATTGTCGAAAATGCGATACTTTGGATTTGTCTCAATATTACACGGACTTCGAAAAAATGTTTTCCATGGAGGATTCCCCTGAGTGTGTAGAGTGTGGGATACCATATGAAAAATTAATCGTTCCACCTTTACCCAACAAAGGTGATCTGAAAAACAAATATTTAGAAAAAGTCTGGGCTGGAGCAGAAACTTGTCTTAAGGAAGCCGACTATGTGCTTTTTATCGGATACTCATTACCCAGTGCTGATCCGTTAATAATCGATTTGATAATAAAATCCATGGGTGATTCGAAAAAATATTTTCTTATGGAAAGAAGCGAAGTGGTAGTAAAACGGTATACAGAAAAATTGGGAAACCCTATTGAATCTTTTACTTCCGGGTATTCCCGATCCAATGTTTTACAAGTCCTCAACCGAATAAACAGCAAGACTTAAGACTTTTATCCAACGCCTAACCACCCCCAATTTGTTTACTGCTGGCAGTTTGCTCTTGGCGTTTGTATCCCAGCCCAACAAGTCGGTCAAAGGGACGCGCCGCCCGTTGGCGGTTTTGAAGTTTGTTTTTTATCAAGGTTCGGCGGCTTCGTTTGGCTTTTGTTGGCGGCGCGCACCTTACCGTAACGTTGGGTAATAGGTATCTAGGTGTTCTTTCACAATTTCAATGTCTTTATTGCATGCTTGATTTTGCTTGGTGGTTTTGCAGCAAAACCAGTTGTAAGTTTTTTGTCATTAACACTTGGTTTTTTTTGGCCAGCTTTCAAATATCTCAGACTCTCTGGCGGCTTTATCTATCCCGCAGTGGATGCTGTATTCGCAATATTGCTTTTTTTTTGTTGGTATAAAATTGGTTTAGTGCCTGCTGTAAGGCATCCTAAGCGTGAATTCCGTTACTTTATAGGTCATTGCCTTATTGCTTTTGGAAGTGTTTTTATATGCTCGCCTATAATCGCTCTCATTTTGGCTAGTTTTCCTCACTATTCAAACCTAGCTTTTGTGGCTTTCTTTCTTTGGCCTATCGCCGTTCTGGGTTTAATTGCAATGCCTATCGGTCTGTTAATGATCTGGGGTTCACGCACCTAATCCTTTCAAGTGCAAGGTCAACAGGGCAAATTATTGAGCCAAGTAGGGTACGCTGTGCGTACCTTACTTGGCTACAACAATTGATGATACAAAAAGGTACGCACAGCGTACCCTACTTGACTGCCCCTTTTACGCTTCCTTAAGCATTCTGCAAAAACGCCTCAAACATCAGCAGCGACCAAATCGGTGCACTGTAATCCCTCATGCCGCTTTCTTGTTGGTTGACCATTTGTGTTAAGAAATCGGGATTAAACAAGCCGCATTGCATCATGCTGTCGCCTAACAAGGCTTCCCGCACTTGGTTTTTTAATGGCCCGCGAAACCAGGCATTAATTGGCACACCAAAACCCATTTTTGGGCGGTACAAAATGTCGTCGGACAAATAGTTTTCCAGTGATTTCTTAAAGATATACTTGCCTTCTTTACCTTTCAATTTCAAATCTGGCGATATGCCTGCCATCCATTCCACCAATTGGTGATCCAACAACGGCACCCGCACTTCCAAAGCATGCGCCATGCTGGCACGGTCTACTTTGGTGAGGATGTCGCCGGGCAAATAGGTTTTGATGTCCAAATATTGCACTAACGACAATGGCGATTCCGTCGGCGCATTGGCGGCGTGTTTGCGGAACACTTCTATCGCTTGGTAACCTTGCAAATCGCGTTTTAATTGCTCGCTGAACAATTTGCCGCGCAATTCGTTGGACGATACCGAGACGCTATGGAAATATCCTTGCAGGGAATCACGACCAATCGATTCAAAGGTGGATTTGGCGCGGAATATTTTTGGTGCCCAATCGGCTTTTGGATAAACCCGACCTAATAAACCAAAAACAGGCTGCCTGATGCTATCTGGCAACCACGAGCGCATTTGTTCTTCGTAATAATGCCAACGATGGCGACGGTAACCCGCCAAATTTTCATCGCCGCCGTCACCGGATAGCACCACGGTTACTTGTTTCTTCGCCAATTCGCACACCCGATAAGTCGGCAATGCCGAGCTATCCGCATAAGGCTCATCGTATAAACCCGCGAGTTTGCCAATCAGGCTGTAATCATCAGCATCAACTTGCTCAACTCGGTGCGCGGTGTGGTAACGCGCTGCCACTTGCGCGGCAAATTTGGCTTCATTAAAAGCCGGATCGCCGAAAGAGATGGAACAGGTGTTTACCGGGTCTGCGGACAATTCTGCCATCATCGCCACCACCGCGCTGGAATCGACCCCGCCAGACAAGAATGCCCCTAGCGGCACATCGGCAACCATACGGATTTTCACCGCTTCGCGCAGCCGTTCGATTAATTCATCGGCGATGGCTGCTTCACTTTGAGCAGGGCGTTCGGCAAATTTTACATCCCAATACTGGCGCGGGCGGACGTTGCTTTCGCCGCGTTTCAGCGTTAAACAAAAACCCGGTTCCAGTTTGTAGACATTTTTATAAATGGTTTTTGGTTCAGGCACATAGCCAAAGCCAAAGTAGTCTTCTATGGCGCTGGCATCCAATTCGCGCGGCATGTCTGGATGCAGTTTTAAGGCTTTCAATTCCGAAGAAAAAATAAATTGCCCGTTGGCTAATGTGGCGTAAAACAGCGGCTTAACGCCTAAACGGTCACGCGCTAAAAATAAGGTTTGTTTCGCCCTATCCCAAATGGCGAAGGCAAACATGCCACGCAACTTATCTACACAGGCTTCGCCCCAAGCTTGCCAGCCGTAAAGAATCACTTCGGTGTCGCAGTGGGTGTTGAATTGGTAACCTAAGGCTTCCAATTCTTTACGCAACTCCATGAAGTTGTAGATTTCACCATTGAAGGTCAAGATGACATTGTTATCGCGGCTAATCATTGGCTGTTGTCCGCTGCTTAAGTCGATAATCGACAAGCGGCGATGCCCCAAGCCCAAACCCGCTTCCAGATGCAAGCCACCTTCATCCGGACCACGATGGAACTGGCTTTCGTTCATGGTTGCCAATAACTCGCGGTTAATTTCGCGTTGCCCTGTCAAATCAAAAATGCCGACAATCCCGCACATAGTGGTTATTCCTTGTTCAAAAGTGAATCGTAAACGCTTTGATAATGCGCCGCCATTGCCGTCAATGAGAACTCTGCCAGCACCCGTTGGCGGGCATTCGCACCGTGCTGCTGTAATTGTGCGGCATCGCAGGCATAGGCCATTAATTTTGCCGCCATACTGGGGACATCGCCAACGGGAGTCAGCAGGCCAGTTTCGCCATGTGCGACTAACTCTGGATTGCCGCCTACGTCGGTGGCAACCACGGGTAAGCCTGTCGCCATCGCTTCCAAAATAGTATTGGAAATGCCTTCGGCTTGCGATGGCAATACGAACAAATCCAATAATCGCAACAGTTCGGAGGTATCGGTACGTTGGCCTGGCAACCAGGCTTGTGCTTGTAAGCCGTGTTGTGCCAATAAAGCCAAAGCGGGTTCGCGTAAAGGGCCGTCACCAATAATGATGAGTTTTAAGCGCTGCTGTAGTTTGGGGTCAGCTTGCTGGTGCAAGTGGATAAAGGCGTTGACTAAGGTGAGCTGATCTTTAACACCGTGCATACGGCCTATGGTGCCGATAACAAAATCGTCGCTGGCTAGCGTTAACGGGCAATCGGCTATAGCAAGGCGCTGCCCTGCCCTAGGATAAAAATGTGCGGTATCGACACCATTTATAATGCGGGTGATTTTGGCGGGCGGAACGTGGATTTTATCCAATAAGTAACTTTCCAAATGCTTGGATAAAGGGATAAACCGCTTCACAAAAAGCTTTAAACCCCGTCGCAACCATTGGTATTTTTTGTTGCTGCCGTCTGGGTCGTAAACATCCCAGCCATGTTCGCCATGCACGCGCTGCTTTACGCCAGCCGCCCATGCGGATAATTGGTATTCAATCGTCGCCAAATTACGGCTATGCACAATCGCAGGTTTTAGTTGCTTTAAGAGCCGATAAAATCGCAGGAACGACGGCCAATCTTGACCATCTTGTTTATCAAGACAATAAACAGCGACATCGGCGGGCAGCCTATGGGTAAAGTCATTGCCGGGTTTTAAGCAGACTATGGCGTGGCGATAGGCATCTTTGGGCATGGTGTTGATGAGATTCACCAAGCCGTTTTCCAAGCCGCCCATGCTTAAGCGGTAATTGATATGCACAACCAGCGGCGGCGATGACATAGCGTTATCCTTGCAAAAACGCGGCGAGCTTGGCGACATTATGCTGCCAACTGAAATGGGCTTTAACAAACTCTCGGTTGCCATTCGCCACTGCTGGTTTAGCCAACAAACTTGCCAATTGTTCGGCAAAATCAACGGCGCTATCGCTGACGGTGATGGCTAAATCCGTTTGATAAGCAATGCCTTCCATTGCCGCGCTGGTGGCAACAATGGCTTTGCCCATTGCCATCGCTTCTAAGACTTTATTCTGCACACCACGGGCAATCCGTAAAGGCGCGACCGACACTGCCGCATGGGCAATATACGGACGCACATCAACAACGCCGCCCGTCACGGTGATATTGGTGTTTACCGCCAAAGCCTGCACGGCTTTGCTGGGTTTACCGCCGACAATGTAAAACTTCAGCTGAGGATAACGCTGCGCCAGTAACGGAAACACCTGTTCGGCAAACCAGACGACGGCATCCACATTCGCCCAATAATCCATTGCGCCCGTAAATACCAGCACACGTTCATCCGTTTGGTAGGGCGAGCTGAAAGTATGATCTGGGGAGAAATAATCGGTATCAACACCGTTATCAACGTGCTGGATTTTGTCGCCAGCCACTTGCGCCAATTGCCGAAATAACTCGGCTTCTTGGGCAGAAACAAATAGGCTGGTTTTAGCTAATCGGGCAATTTTTTGTTCATAGGCCAGTAAATATTTCGCTTCACGACCATAAACCCAGCGGGCTATGCCGTGTTTGCTTTCTGCATATTGCCGCCATTTGTCGGAATCGACATCGACAAAATCCACCACCAAATCGCTATCGGCAAAGCTTTCTACAAATTGCGCCATCACCGAAGAAAATACCAAGATTTTTTTAATGCCTTGGGTTTTTACAGTGGTTTGCACCCAAGCCTGCATAGCGGCGTTTTGATAGTACGGCAAACTGAGCGCGTCGCCAGTCAGCAAACCTTGCAGGCTTTTTATTTTGGCGTTACGGGGGTTAAGCTTTTGGTAAAAACTGGCGGCACATAAGGCATCGACATTGGCGGTATATTGCCAATCATTGGCATCATCGATAAATGTCCCTAGGTATATTTGGTAGCGCTCCGCCAAGTATTTTAAGAAATGGTAAGAACGGATTTTATCGCCTTTATTGGGCGGATACGGGATGCGGTGGGCAAGAAACAGCAGCTTTTCCATCGCTTATCCCAAATCTTTGGACAAGAACGGGCCGATAAATTGGCTAATCGGCAGCGGCAAGCGTTTCCAAGCGACGATAAACAATTGGTATTTGGGGTTAAGCGGATTGATGTCCGGCATGGCGGTGGCTTTCACCAAATGGAATTCATAAAACAACGGCTCTGGGGTAAAGCCCCAATTCTTTTTAAAACTGTAAGAACCCGTACCGATTTTGCTGCGCCCGTAATCAAAAACTTTCACGCCTTTTTCCACGGCGCGGCGCATCACTTCCCAGTACATAAAATCGTTGCCTTTCAGCTCGCGCGCCAAATCCGTACCGCCGCCGTAATACGGCAAAACTTCATCCCTAAAATAAAAATTCATCACGCTGGCGATAAGTTGACCGTTATGTTCAACACTCAGCACTTCGCATTGGTCTTTAAATACGTCTTTTAAGGTTTGGAAATAGTTTTTGGAAAACACTGGCGTACCCAAATTGCGGACGCTTTCGGAATAGGCTTGGTGTAATCGCCCGACGCCGCTATCGATGGTGCTGGTTAAGCCCGCATCAATGCCTTTTCTGACCATCGCCCGTTGTTTTCTGGGGATTGCCAAAAAGTTCTTTTCAACATCGCTATCCAGTTGTTTGCGGAAAGTCACATACAAATCTTTAAAAGGCCGCTCAGGCTTTTGCCGCTGACGGTTACGCATTTCTAGGCTATCGACCTGTAACTCTGCCGCCAAACGACAGGCTTCGGCATCCAAAGCCGCGTAGCTGTCTGCATCATTGGCGACAATACCGCCGTAAACACAGAATGCGGTTGAGCTAAGGTTATTGCCGAACAACAGGCTATTAACATGCACCAAAGGCAACACGCCTGTAATTTCGCCATCGCGCTCGCTATACAAAAAATAGCAGCGATGCCGAAAAGCTTTTTCGATTACGGTTTTCCAGCCGGATAGATGGAAAAACGTCGCCTCCGGGTGGCTTTGTACAAAGTTGTCCCAACGGGGAAATGCCGCTGTATCAAGTCGCTTTATCATGGCCTTGTTCGGTTATTTATTAATTTGATATTACACAAACAATTTCTATTGTTTGAAATTAATTATGCTGAGTCGCTATCGCGACAGTTTTTCTAATCGGGTACTCGCACCCGAAGGCGAGCTACTTTCTTTTGCGCCGCCTCGGCAACTGCTCCTGCGTTGCTCTACCTCCTGCATCCATGCAGTCGAAAAGAAAGTAGCCAAAGAAAAGGCGGCCCGGTTGCCGCTCATGTCTTGCGCTCCTCGCATTTGTCGGGGGACGGCAGAATGGGCTTCCTGCCCATCTGCCGCAGTGCGGCTTCCATGCCGCACCCCTTCGGGCTGTTCCCGACAAATGCTGCGGTGCTCGACGCGGCAAACGGGAGAAAAGCGCGTTACTGCGTAACGTCAATTAATAAAGACATTTGCCATCGTGTCCCAAGCAAAATCGTTCAATAAATGGGTGATGCGTTGTTCCATTTTATTGAGGTTAAGATAATGTCGGAAACGGGTTTTAAGGCTTAATCCGGTTTGCCGTGGTTGTTGTGGGTCTATTTCCCACGGGTGGCAGTAAAAAATACAGGCTTGTTGTTCGCGTTGGTTAAGGTGCTGGAAAGCTAATTTGGAAATGGCGTAGGGGTATAAGCGGAAAAATCCGCCACCACCGCACGGGCGGTTTTTGTTGCCCAAGCGTAAGGTGGAGATAGGGATTTCTTTAAAATCTTGGCCCGCTATCGGCTGGTACATAAAACGCGGGGCATCGGGGATGCCGTATAAATCATGTTGCACCGGATAAATGCTGGAGCTGTAGGCAAAATCCAGTTGTTGCAAAATATCTAAAGCCCAGAGATTACTGGTATTGATGGAATAACTGGCGGCGCGGTAACCGATAACCGCTGTACCACCTATATCTTCTAAGATGGTTTTGCTTTTAATGACATCGGCGCGGAATTGTTCGGGGGTTTGTTCGGTGACACGGATGTGTTCATAACCGTGGCAAGCCAGTTCGTGACCTTCTGCAACAATGCGTTTGATGAGTTCGGGGTAACGTTCTGCGACCCAGCCAAGAGTAAAAAAGGTGGCTTTAACGCCGTGGGCGGCGAATAAATCGAGGATTTTGTTGGTGTTTGCCGCTACGCGATGCGGTAAAACATCCCATTGTTGTTTGCTGATATGGGGTTCAAACGCCGATACTTGAAAGTAATCTTCAACATCAACCGTCATGGCATTGGTTATTTTCATGGGGATTTCCAGGTTGTTGCCTAAGTTTTGTTCAATTGTATTTGAATAAGGATGGAGATGGAGACGGTGGCGTAACCCAACATTTATAGCGACCTGTGTTGGGTTACGCTGCCGCTAACCCAACCTACGCTTTTATGTAACAAATGTTTAAAAATCCCTAAAACATCTATTGTAGGGTGCAATAGGCGATAGCCGTATTGCACCGCATGTTGGATTTCAAGCATCCGGCGCATGACGCTGTCGCTAATGCGCCTTACGATACTTTAAAAATCGCTGAACAAAGCCTTCGACAAGCTCAGGCCGAACGGTAACTACTTGATTCCGTTCGTGTTCGACTGCAAGGATGCAGGAGGTAGAGCAACGCATGGAGCAGTTGCCGAGAGCCTGTCGAAGCATGATCGGAATCAAGTAGCTCATCGATTCCTTAACTTTTTACCCCTAAGGCCTGGCGCAATTTAGCGATAGTATTTTCTAGGGCAGCCACCCGTTGTTCTAGCGAGCCGTTTACCGTTACGTTTTCTTCAAGCTCTGGATCGCTCATATCAAAATAGCTTTCATTCAGCGGCGCGGCTTCTTCTTCAATATCGGCAATAACTTTATTTACTTGCTCGCCATCAAATAGCCGTAATTCTTCAAGATAACCAAATAAAAACAAGCGGTCACATAAGCTATTAATCCGTCTAGGGATGCCTTGGCAATATTCGCTGATTATGGCAAAAACTTCTTCGGTAAATTCTGGATTTTTCTGCCAGCCGACTTTTTTAAGCCGGAATAAGATGTAGTTTCTGGTTTCTTCTTCATTAAATGGCTTTAATTGGCAGGTGGCGACGATACGTTGACTGAATTGCTCCATTTCTGGCGATACCAGTTTTTCTGTCAATTGCGTTTGTCCGACCAAAAACGTCTGCAATAAAAGCCGTCCATTCCTTTCAAAATTGGACAACATGCGTAATTCTTCTAAGGCATCTTTTGGCAGATTTTGCGCTTCGTCGATAATTAACAGCACTTTTTTGCCGGACATGACTTGTTCAATAAAAAAACGCTCAATATTCGCCAATAACTCGGCTTTATTTTCGCTGCGTTTGGGCATACCAAAGGCGGTGGCAATAACACCCAATAAATCATTGGCGCCAACTTGGGAAGAAACAATCACGCCCATAGCCACTTTGTCTTTATTCAAGCTATTGACCAACTGCTTAACCAATAAGGTTTTGCCAGTCCCCGGTGTGCCTGTAATAACGATAAAGCCTTCGCCTTTGGTGATGCCATAGCGCATGTAAGTGAGAGCTTTTTGATGAATTTTACTGTTATAGAAAAATTCAATATCCGCATTTAGCTGAAAGGGTTTTTTACGTAAGCGATAGAAGTCTTCGTACATAATTAAAAATTCATAAATAAGCTGGCGGTTGCCCGATTTTCTTGATAATTGTTGGTAATTATTGCCGATGACTGTTCTAAATGGCGAAATTCCAAACGTCCATTAATATGTTTAGCGATTTGGCGATTTAAACCAATGGCAACATCATAGCGGTTGTCATTGGTTGGTGCGGCCCTATCAATCTGCTGCCATTGCGGCGCAAGATACGCGCTGGTTTTAGTGGCAAAGCGCCAATTCCAGTTAGCACTAACGCCACTGACTTTTTCTTTAGTGGTTGCTAGTTGAAATTCCCTGTCTTCAAAAAAACCTCTGGCACTGACGGTGGATTTCCCTGAAAAATACGAGCCGGAAAATATCCACATTTTTCTGACGATAACATCGTTGGTGAGTGTAGGCACATTCACCAAAAATTGCACGGGCTGGTTGATTAACGGATCGGGATTTACATCCACGGTAACTTGCTGTTGGCTAAGCAAAATGGCTTGGGTAGTGGTGGTGTCATTTTCATGGCTGAGTGACCAGGTAGATTTCCTGGTACGGTAATTTAACGCGGACTGCCACGTTTGCCCAGAATTTAAGCCAATTTGGTTGTCGCGGAAAGTCGTCGCCCAACTTAACCGACGGGTTGGCGTTAAGTTTAGCGAAACATAACGATTATTTCCGTATCCCGCCTCAATATTGTAGTAATTGCTAGGCCGCCATTGCGCCCCTAAGGTATAGGAAAATCCATTATTGTTGTTAAACGCCGTTTGGAAACTGTTATTGCTGTAGCTGCCAGTGGCAAATAAATTAATCTGCTTGTTGAGATGGGTTCTGATAGTGCCACTGGTATTTTGAAAAACAACATCATTGGCACTGGATGACGTCCGGTTGTTTTCGTTGTTACTAAAACCCAAGTTCCAAGTGATACGCTTAAATTCTCTACCGCTGGTTAACTGGATATTTTCTGCGGTGTTAATGCTATCTGATAAGCCAACGCTACCTACGGCTGCGGCTTGGTCGTTGCTGATACTATTGAAACTGCCTTGTATATTGGCATTGGCGTAATTGCCTAGACGGGGTGTCCATGTTGGCGACAGCGAGAAGGTGCTGACATTGGTGCGGTTGCCAGAACCACTGATGTTATCGTTGGCAATGTTGGTGTTGCTGATATTTTGCTGGCTTATGGAGCTGCTAGAATTCAAAAAAAAACGGTTTGGCACCAATATCAAGCGACCATTTGCCTGTAGTTGGTTAAAGGTTGACAGCTGTTCGTCACCCCTAGCGTTATACAAGTTTTGCATCCGGTAATTTAAGTTCATGGTGGTTTTTGCCGATTGCCCAAACACAGAAATACTGGGGCTAACGTCGGTGACAAACGCACCTATCTGGCTATCGCGGGGAGCCAATCTAATATTATCGGAATACACTTCTTGGGTTTGCAGAAACGGGTTTACACTCCAGTTAATGGCAAAAACAGGCGTGTTATAGCAGCAGGTTGATACACTGATAAGCTTTATAAAATAAAGGGTTGATGATGGTTTCATGGATTATTTTTTAGTTTGTAGAGTGCTATTATTTATGCCCATAACGACCGTAACCGTATCCATAGCCATAATAAAGATCTACAAGACCTATTTTAGTTTTATTTAAAACAGCTAATACCACCTCACAGTCTGCTAATTTATCAACCGAGGCTTTTACCATGCTTTGCAAAGTGCGCTCTGCCTCAATCACCAATACAATTTGCCCAACCAATTTCGCTAAAACATCACCTTGCGTTGCCGCTAGTAACGGTGGGGAATCAAATATAACAATTCTATCGGGATAGCGATTACTTAACTCTTCTGCAAACGCTGCCATTTTATTGCTGGATAGCAATTCTGTTGAATGTTTATGCAGTTTGCCAGCGGTAATCAGCGTTAAACCCGGCATATTGGTTTTAACTTCTATATCGGCATAGGCAATGTCATCGTTTTCCAGATAATCAATTAAGCCTATGGGGTATTCAATACCGAGGGTTTTTGCCACCGATGGCCTGGCAACGTCAGCATCAATCAATAATACTTGTTTGTCACGTTCATTGGCGATACTTAATGCCAAATTTATAGCAGTAAAGGTTTTTCCTTCCTCTGGAACACTGCTGGTAACTAAAATGAGATTGCCGCGTGGTATACCGACGCTGTTAAGTCCAAAGGCATTTTCAACCAATGGGCGTTTTAGGTTGCGGTACTCTTCTATGGCTTGGGTATTAATATCGCCAGGTGAAACAAAGCCCATTTCCTCAAGCCTTGTCCAATCAATTTCAACATATTGGTTTGATAATTTATCGATTGATTGTGATTGCTTTTTAATAGAGGCTTTGGCTTTTACCTTGGCCTTCTCTTTCGGCGGGTTGAAGTAATTATCATCGTCATCGTCGTCATCGCTGACTTCGTTTTCTTCAAACGATTTGAATAAATTGCTTTCTCTGTCTGCTTTATTGATTTCGGCGATTAATTTATCTTGCTCTTCATCAATTTCGACAATTTCTTCAGCTTCTGGGCTATTGGCCTCAAGTGCTTGCGAAATTAAGCTATCGCTACCCGCTTTGCTTAGTGCTTTTTCTATGATACTCATTTAATGCCCCAAACAACGCTTAGAGAATGCTTTGCAGCAAACGCGATAAAAAGGTGACTTTAATACCCATAATAGACACAGCCATAAACAAGGCATACACCACAATCAACCCGAGGAAGGTTAAATTAAATAACAGCACATCTTGACGGTGCTTTTCCTCCAAAACCGGGCTGATTTTCATGGAAATGGTGCCTAGTATTGGTAATCCTGTTAATTGCCGTAATTGCGCGGTCGACATCACTGTTGGTCGCAACATATAAATCAATAAAGCGACACCAACACCCATACCGATACCTGCGACCAGCACCACCGAAAACAATAATTCCCGATTGGGTGAGGACGGTTTTAACGGCACGTTTGGCGCGTCGGCGATTTTAAATTTTAGGGCTTCGGCTTGGTCGTCAACTTTTTTCGACATGCTCGCTTGTTCCCGGCTTGCCAAAAGTTGGTCATAGTTGCGTTTTATCGCGTCATAATCGCGGTTAAGGTTTTGGATTTGGGTTTCAATCGACAAACGGGTGTTTAACTCGTCTTGGGATTTGGTCAAACGCTGTTCAAACATTTCAACGCGTGAACGTATTGAAGCAATGTTTGCATCCACAGTGTTCATTTCCACTTTAATGGATTGGATGTATGGATTGGTTATGACCGAACTTTCCACGCCACCTAGCTGGGTTATCTTTTCACGCTTTTCGGCATTGACTTTTTCCAGCTGCTTGATGGTTTGGTCGATGTATTTGATTTCAGGATGCTTGCTAGTGAATTTAATTAACAGATCTTGTTTTTTCTGTTTTAACTCTGCCAGCCTGCCTTCTTCATCAGTCACTTGACCATCGGGCAATACCGCCCAATTTTCATCGCCAGAAATCAACGCTTCGTCTAATTGGGCTTTTAGCACATCCCTTCTTGACACCGCCTCTTTCATCAATTGCTTGGAATCTTCCAAGGTCGCTTTAATTTGTTGGATTTGCCCAATTTGGTCGACGCCTTGATCCGGCAATAAACCTAAGTTGGCGCGTTTGAAGTTTTCTTTGGCTTTTTCGGCATTTCTCAGCCGTGTTTCATACTCTTGAATTTGCTGGTCAATAAAATGGTGCGCCATATCCGCGCCTGCCAACGTCGATTGTTGGGTTTGTTCAGAAAAAACCGTTAATACTGACTGTACGACGTTTTTAGCTTGGGATGGATCGTTGGACTCATATTTGATGGCGAATATATCATCTGCCCCACCGATGATTTGTATATCTTTTTTGAGCTTTTCTATCAGTTTCGATTGCTCATCTGGGGTTTTTATATCTTTATCCAAATTAGACAAGGCGATGATTTGTTCAAGATTACCTCGCGTAAACATCAGCAATTGCATGACCCTGAGCAACGCCCGGACATCGGTTTGCACAGTCATGCTCTTCAAAAGCGGCAACAGCATTGTCCTTGTTTCCACGTGGACTTTTGCTTCAGAGGTGTATTTATTCGGCAAGCTAATGACCACCATCCAACCGGATAAGCAGAGTATCCAAGCAATAGCAATCGCAACCCACTTATATTTTAAAGTGCCTTTTAAATAAACAAGGATTTCCGTTATCTGATCTTGCATGGTGTAAGTTTGGCCTTAGGAGAACCTATCAATTTAATTTAAAGGCAATTCCATTTTTGTAAAATTACCTTAACAACGCGTCCAAATACTTAAAAGAAGGATTCGGGGATGATAATAATGTCGCCGGGCATTATTTTTACATTTGCCGTTAAATCCGCTTCTTCAATCAAATCATTTATCCTAATGGCAAAACGGTGCTGCTCACCACCGATATTCCGTAAAATACTGGCGCGGTTACCATCAGCAAATTGGCCTAAGCCGCCAATTTGAATCATTAAATCCAGTAAGGTCATATCTTTTTTATACGGAAAGGATTTTGCCGAGAAGCCTGCGCCACCGCCGCCAAATCCAGAACCGCCGCCACCTGATGAGCCAATACCGGAAGATCCAAGGGCTGATGAGCCTGATCCGCCAAGACTACCCATGCTGGCACCGCCGCCGCTACCACCACTCAGCTGACCAATGATGCGGACTTGCTGGCTATAGGTGCCTTGAAATCCCTGCACCATGATAACAATTTGCGGATCACGGACGTATTTGGATAAGATTTTTTCCATCACCCGCGCTAGTTGGGCTGGAGTTTTACCAGTCGCCAATAAGTCCTCTGCAAGAGGAATGGTAATTTTCCCATCTGGCCTAACCGTGGCATTAGTGGATAAGTCTGGGTTGCCCCAAACAAAGATGTTCAAACTATCGCCAGGGCCAATAACGTAAGTGTAGTCTGATGGTACGACTATATCTTCATCAGCTAATTGCGGCGGGCGCGAACACGCTGAAAGGCATAAAACCAATACAGCCAATATCCAATAAAATTTTCTTAGAAACATCTCAGTATCACCTTATTTTTAAACACTGATGCTAATATTTATGAAAAACTCTTTGACTTAAAAACCGATTTAAACAGTTGCTTACAATTACATTGCAATGTAGGCGGAAAGGAAAAACTGGGGTGTATGGCAACACATGAGAATTTCAAATTCCGAACAAGACCGCAATTGCGTAGCGTAGCCTGTTTAAAATAAGTTTTTTTAGCGATTTTCTACAAGCGCCAAAAACGGATATTGTCGGGTATGGAATCCCTATCCAGCTTGCCTTTAACATCAATGACAATACCAGCCTGATCTATCAACAGTTGCGCCATATAAGGCCAACTTTTATCCATAAAATATTGGTGTGCTACCGCCAAAATGACGGCATTGGCCGGCTTTAACAGCGCTTCTTCCGTGGTAACAGCAAGACCGTATTCTGCTTGTATTTCATGGGCATCTGCCATTGGCTCGAAGACTTGGACGTCAATGCCATATTCGGCAAGCTCTAAGACTATATCAATAACCCGGGTATTTCGGGTATCTGGGACATTTTCTTTAAAGCTAAAGCCTAAGATAGTGACTACACTGCCTTTGACGTTAACGCCTGCTTTAATCAATTCTTTAATGGTTTGGCTGGCTATAAAACCGCCCATGCTGTCATTTATGCTTCTGCCTGACAGTATCACTTGCGGGGAATAGCCTAAAACCGCAGCTTTATACGTCAGATAATAAGGGTCAACCCCAATGCAATGACCGCCAACCAAGCCTGGTTCAAATGGCAAAAAATTCCATTTTGAGGATGCCGCCGTTAATACGTCACGGGTATCAATAGCCATTTTATTGAAAATTAAGGCCAGTTCATTCATTAGGGAGATATTTAAATCCCTTTGGGTATTTTCAATGACTTTGGCGGCTTCAGCGACTTTAATGCTAGGGGCTTTATGTACGCCTGCGGTAACAACGGATTGATAGACGGCTGCGACTATATCCAAGGTAGCGGGAGTATCGCCCGATACCACTTTAGTGATAGTTTTAAAGGTGTGGACTTTATCGCCAGGGTTGATGCGTTCAGGGGAGTAACCAACATTGAAGTCTTCCAACCAACGCAATCCGGATTCGCGTTCTAGTACCGGAATACAATCTTCTTCAGTTGCTCCAGGATAAACAGTGGATTCATAGACGACTATATCGCCTTTTTTAAGCTGCCTTCCGACGGTTATTGAGGCATTGATAACCGGCGATAAATCAGGTTGTTTGGCGTGGTTTATCGGGGTTGGTACAGCGATTATATGAAAATCGGCTTTTTTTAAATCGTTGGCATCACAAGTATACAAAATATTCGCTGCCGCTAAATCGGCTGCCGCCACTTCTCTGGTGCGCTCAACGCCCTGTTGCAATTCATCGATTCGCTCTTGGTTTATATCAAAGCCAACAACTTGTTGGCTTTTTCCAAATTCAACGGCGACAGGTAATCCGACATAACCTAAACCGACAACTGCTATTTTTCTTTTGTGATCGGACATTAGGCGACCTTATAAAAATCTTTATACCAAGCAACAAACTTGCTCACGCCCTCTACTAATAACGTGGCTGGTTTATAGTTAAAATCATTGACCAAATCACTGACATCGGCATAAGTATCCGGCACATCGCCCAGTTGCAGAGGCAGCAGGTTTTTAATGGCTTTTTTACCCAGACAATTTTCTAAGGTTTCAATAAAGGTCAATAAATGTACGGGGTTGTTATTACCAATATTGTAAACCCGGTAAGGCGCCAAACTGGTGCCTGGATCAGGATTATCGCCTTGCCAATTGGGATTGGAGGTTGCAGGTTGGTCTATTACCCTAACGACGCCTTCGACAATATCATCAATATAAGTAAAATCGCGACGATGGTTGCCGAAATTAAATACGTCTATCGGTTTACCTTCTAAAATATTTTGGGTAAACATAAACAACGACATATCCGGCCTGCCCCATGGCCCATAGACGGTAAAAAACCGCAATCCTGAGGTTGGCAAGCGATACAAATGGCTATAGGTATGCGCCATCAACTCATTGGCTTTTTTACTGGCGGCGTATAAGGAAACCGGATGGTCGACGTTATCATGGATAGAGAACGGCATATTGGTATTTGCGCCATAAACCGAACTGGATGAGGCATAGACTAAATGCTCAACCTCGTTATGGCGGCATCCTTCCAAAATATTGGTAAAACCAACAATATTGGCATCGATATACGCATGTGGGTTGGTCAATGAATACCTAACGCCCGCTTGTGCGGCTAAGTGCATAACCCTGTCAAATTTTTCGGCCTTAAAAAGGGCTTCGATTGCCACTCTGTCGGCAATATCAACTTTAATAAACTTAAATTGTTGATATTTTTTTAACCTTTCTAATCGGGCTAACTTCAAGTTTACGTCGTAGTAATCGTTTAAATTATCGATACCAACAACTTCATCTCCCCTTTCCAGCAATTTAATGCTCAGGGTGGAGCCAATAAACCCAGCTGCCCCTGTTACCAATATCTTCAAAACTGTCTCCGAAAATTAATAAAATGGAATTTTAAACATTAATTGGCTGGTTATTTTTCAGACTTTTCCAATTCTTTTAACAACAGTTCGGCTTTTTTCTGCTCATCAGGAAGTTTTCTCAATATAGCTTGATCGATTGATTGCTTTATTTCAGATTTTGCAGCGGCTAAATCGCCTTTTTTATACAAAGCCGTCGCTAAATGATATTTAAATACAGGCACATCAGGCGCACTCGCAACCACTTCTTTTAAAACAACCAGGCCTTCGTCTATATTTCCTTGTTTGATTAAAGCCCATCCGTAGGTATCTTTAAGTGTGGGTTGTGATGATTTCTTAAAGACTTTAGATAACTCTACAGCCTTATCGATTTTTTCCTTATCATCAAATTGGTCAACCAAGATGCTGGCTAAATTATTAACGGCAATTTCAAGTTTTGGATTGTCCGCCAATAATTTTTCATAAATTTCAATTGCTGCAGCAAAGTTATTTTGTAATTCATAAGCACCAGCCAACAACAAAGGCAGTTCAACATCTTTGGAATTGTTTTTAATGCCTTCCTGATAGGCAGCTATCATGCCTTTACTATCGCCTTGCGATAATCTGACACCCGCTAAATAGCTATAGAGCTTGGTGTTTTTCATATCAGTTTTAATCGCTTGGGATAGCAATGCCGCTGCTTTATCGAATTGTTTATCTTCAACAAAATACTTAACCATAATGACAGCAGCCGAGATGTTGTCAGGTTTTTTCTGCAAAACCCCATTTAAATAAGCGACCATGTCTTGACGCTTATTCAATTTTTCATAACAAGTCGCCATATTGTTTAAGGCATCGGTATTCTCAGGAAACTTATCTAATAACTGCTTATAAATTTCGATGGCTTTGGGGTAGTTTTCTTGGGCTTGATAGACTTGTGCCTGTAAATATCTGGACAAATCTTTCGCTAAAGGATTTTCAACATTGGAAATAGCACGAACAACCGATTGGGAACCATTCCAATCTTTGTTCATTACATTAAGTTGCCCCAACTGTTGCAGTAGAATGAGATTGGATGGCAAATATTTTAGGGTTTTTTCTAATAGGTCTTTGGCGTATTTAACATCATTTCTTGCCATAGCACTGTTGTAAACAAATCCGAAAGCATCCAAATTGCTCGGGTTTAGTTCCAGTGCTTTAGCAAAATGTGCCTGTGCTTTTTCATCATCGCCTTTGCCCAAATAAGCTTGACCAAACAAAAACTTAATTTCGTCAGAATTTGGTGTGCTCCAATCAATTTTATTCAACAGGCCAAGGGCTTCATCAAATTGTTTTTTGGAAATCAAAATGCGGGATTGGACAATTTTAGCGGCATCCAAATCTGGATTGGCTGAAAGCACCTCATTGATGTAAGTAGCCGCTTTTTCAACATCATTATTATCTAAAGCGTTACGCGCTAACTTGATTTTTGCGACATAAGCCATTTCCGATTTTTTTTCTATCGCCAATATCCGGTTAAGCACCGAATTGGCTTCATCAAAATCCCGTCTTTTTGACATCCAATCGGCAAAGGTAAGCAACGTTTGTGCGTCCGTTTTATATTGCTCAACAAACTCATTGAATTGCTTGGCTAATTTATCAGAACCCTTGTTTTCTTCAGCCGAGACAATCAGATCTAACAACAATAATTTTGGCCTGACATCTTTAGGTGCGGCAGCAATTATTTTAGTGATTAAAGCCTCGGCCTGTTTGTCATCGCCATTACGGGCATATTCTTTAACCAACATGATTTTATATTCTTGATTGTCTGGGAATGCAGCAATTAAGTTATTAAAATCATTGATTACCGCATCCTGCTCTTTGGCATTTGAATGCAACTGGATTTTAAATATATGCCATGCAACATTTTTGGCATCTAATTTCAAAGCATCATCAATTAAGGCAAGCGCTTTAACCGAATCACTCTGCTGAGAATACAGCAAAGATTTCAAAGCGATAGCATCACCACTTTTGGGGTTTATTTTCAGTACGCCATCAATAATAACAACCGCTTCGTTATATTTTTTTAGGCCAATTTCTACCGATGCTTTCAGTAATAATGCTTCTTCATTTTGATTGGCGATGGCTAAAACCGCTTCCGCCTGTTGGCTTGCACTATCAATATCACCCAATAAAATATACAAATTACCCAATTTCACCCTGGCTTTAACATGATCCGAAGACAGCTCAATCGCTTTGAGCAAATTTTCTTTCATGACTTTAAAGTTGCGAGTTTTTTCGTCTAATAACGCTAAGTAGTAATAGGTGTCAGCGGTATCTTTGTTGGCTTGGTTTGAGGTTTTTAATTCCAACTGGGCTTTTTCATATTCCCCGTTATTAAGATACTCGACGCCTTTTTGCAGATGCTCTTGGGCATCTTCTTCTTTGTTGCAAGCTTGCAATAACGTTAAAACAACCAACACTGAAGTGATTAATTTAGTTTTATTTCTACAACCTTTATCAAGCATCTTAATAGCCCACTGGAATGGTTTAAATACGGATATATTTGGATAAATATTGGATTCTAACAGAGTTCTAAAACTATTACGGCGTATTCTAGCTTAAGTTTTCCTCATCAAGGCTCACAAATTTTATGGCGATGCCCTGCTTGCATTATCGTTTTCTATAAAAAACACGACGCAATAATCACTTTAAAAACGGGCTACATTTTGATTTTTTAGTAAAAATTTACTCTTGAAAAACAATAAATTCTACTTTTAGATTCTGGTGACAATGATTGTAAATTAACAGATTGTACGGCATAAACCATTCGCTGAACGCGACAGCTTAATGATTTAAGCCTGTTCCAATTCAACCGTTATCGATGCTGGCTAATAGTAAAAATTAGCCAAAAGACTAATGATAGACACAGTAAGCTTAAAAACAGACTTACTGTGTCTTATTTGAAATTATAAAAGCAAACTATCAAGCAATGATTTGGCAACCATTTGCTGCTCTTTGTTGCCATTTTTTAAAACTTCTGCTGCGATACCTTTGGCTGCTTCATTATCACCCATATCGACATAAGCAATAGCTAAGTCCAATTTAGTTTCCATTTCATCCATATCGGCCAAATTAGATGTCCCAAAAGAACTGATGTCAAAAAACTGGTCAGCCAAATCTTTACCTTGGCTAGGGCTAGGGCTAGGGCTAGGGCTAGCGAATTCAACCGTTTCTAGCGTAGTGTCACTTTTAGTTTCAGTCTTTGGTGTTTTGGGCTCATTATCAAGTTCTGAGGCAAATAGATCAAAATCAAAATCAATCGCTTCGTTATTGGCTTTTGGCTCTTCCACTGCACCCGGTAACTCAGGACTAAACAAGTCATCATTGGGTTTACCCAAGCTGACTGGATTTTCCTTCTCTGAACCTAAAGTACTACCGCCAAACAACTCTTCAAACGAAGCGAGATTAAAATCCATCTCATCAAGTAGCTGGTCTGAATTAGAAGCAGCAACCTTTCCATCTTCAACAGCTGGTTTTTTTCTTAACTCAACACGACCATTTTGCCCGCTAAATAACACTGAATCTGGGCAAATCTCACTGCCCATCTCAACGACTTTTGCCCAAAAAACATTGTCACTATTTTTGCCCATATCGAACAACTCATTGGCATAGCGATCAAATTCTTGATTTTTTTCATTGGCATAATAAATTTCTAACAACTTAAGCTTGAAGTCATCGCGAGCAGGCTGATCCTGAATGGCGTGGCGCATGAGCTCTTCAGCTTGTTGATAACGACCATATGCCAAATAAACATCAGCTTCTGAAATAGGATCAATTTCACCTTGATCCATATCAAACATGTCAAAATCATTGCTAGTAAGGTCACTACTGAATAAATTATCGCCGTTATCCAAGCTATCAACAGAGACTTCTTCAAGAATTGACCCTTCAAAAACATTATTGGTAATTGGCTTAGAGGCGCTGTCAGCATCTGAGTAACCATACATCGACTCAATGTCGAATTGGTTTTGGTTTTTTCTGCGCCACATGACCCAAGCTATATAGCCCAATAATCCAAAACCCGTGCCACCAGCAAATAAATACACCCAATCTGTTTCTGGTTCTTGTTCAATAACCGGTGCTGGTGCAGGCCTTGGAACAACAGGCTTCGCAACTGGTTTTACCTCTTCAGTTTTTACCGATGCAACTGGCGGCTCTACTTTTTTCTCAGCTGTAGGCACTGGCTTTTGCTGCTCTATTGCAGCAGGTGTTTTTGGTGGCTGGCCTTGCAGTGTTGCCAATTGCTGATCTTTTAAGGTGATAATATCTTGCATCACTGCCAGCTGTTTCTCTAGGGCAGCAATCTTCGATTTTATCTCTTCATCCGATGATGAAGGTGTGCCAGCATTTGCTGCTTGTTGGGTTTTGCTAGGTTCAGCTACGGTTTGAGCCGTTGTTGTTGCCGCCGCATTATCGGCAGTTTTTTCGGTAACGGTTTTATTGGCAGTTGGATTACCAATGTCTATAGAAGCGGCTGTAGTCGATTCCCGGACAGTATCTTGTTTGGGCGCTTCTAAAGTAAGTTGGTTTTCTGTCGGCGACTCTTCAACCACAACAGAAGGAATTGGCTCTACCGAACGATTACGCCAAGCTTTGTTTTGCCTGTCGAACTCATCCAAGGCTTGTTGCCTGGTCAATTTCAACAACGCATTACGTTCTGGAATATTTAGGCGTTTACCCGCCATCAAAGCATTGATGTTCTGTTTGTAAAACGCTTGTGGATTGGCTTGGTACAAACCAATCATAGTTTGCTCAACGGAAACCCCAGAACTGGAACTCACCCTTTCGGCAACTCGCCATAAGGTATCATTCTTAACTGTAGGGCCATATTGACCGACACTGGCAACAACCGGCGCTTGAATTCTTTGTACCTTAGGAGCTTTGGGTTTTGAAACTGAAGGGGTGCGCCTACGGATAGGCAGCTCTGGCGATTGCAGAGGCTGTTCGCTTTCAATCGGGGTAATGACAGGAACGACAGCTTGTTGATACACATCAGGCGGATCGACCAAGACGGTAAATTCTCTGTACAAGCTGCCTTTAGGCCAAGTTACTTCAAGCAAAAAATCAAGGAATGGCTCTTTTAATTCTTCATTAGAAGTAATTTTTACGATAGCGCCATTCGGTGATGCAATTGTCTGAAACTTGAGTTTAGATAAAAAGTACGTCCACGGTACGCCAGTTTGATCAAACTTATCGGGCGGGGCTAAATTAACTTTTATATCCGCCGCTTTCTCACCTGGAGCCAAAACTAAAGCAATCTCAGCACTAAGGTTTTGATTAAGAGCAGAATGTAATGTAATTTCACCCACACCTAAAGGATAAGCACTAGCAGGTACCAATAACGATACTATCGCTAAAGTCTTGGTTAGATTGCGCACGCCTCTCTCCTTCAAAATAGTTTCCACAGTATCTTAACGCCAATAGTCAAATAACAAAGCTTAGACTAGATATGATTTTTTACCAGTTCTTCAGCAATCTGTACACTATTTAATGCCGCGCCTTTACGGACATTATCAGAAACCACCCAAAGATTGATACCATTTGGATGCGATATATCTTCACGGATACGACCGACAAACACGTCATCACGACCTGACGAATCGGTTACTGCCGTAGGATAGCCGCCGTCTTTACGTTCATCAATAACCGTAACGCCCGGCGCATTTTGTAACAGTTCGCGCACTTTCTCAGCAGAGATTTTGTCACGGGTTTCAATATGAACCGCTTCCGAATGTCCATAGAAAACAGGCACACGAACTGCCGTAGGATTCACCAAAATGCTTTCGTCACCCATAATTTTTCGGGTTTCCCAAACCATTTTCATTTCTTCTTTGGTGTAACCATTGTCCATAAAAACATCTATCTGCGGCAAAACATTAAAGGCAATTTGTTTAGGATAGACATTCGTGGTGATGGTTTTGGCATTAAGCAACTGTGCAGTTTGCATAGCCAATTCTTCTATGGCCTCTTTGCCTGTGCCAGAAACCGCTTGATAAGTACAAACATTAATACGGGTAATACCGACCGCATCATAAATGGGTTTTAACGCCACTAACATTTGGATGGTTGAACAATTAGGATTGGCAATAATGCCGCGATTTTTATATTCGATGATTTTTTCAGGATTGACTTCAGGAACAACTAAAGGAATATTATCATCGTAGCGAAATTGTGACGTGTTATCGATAACTATACAACCCGCCGCCGCCGCTTTTGGCGCATATTCCGCCGAAACCGACGCGCCAGGTGAAAATAAGCCGATTTGCGCCTTAGAAAAATCAAATTCAGCTAAATCTTCAACGCGTAAATAGCCGCCATTAAAAGGGATGCGTTTACCTGCGGATTTGCTGCTAGCCAACGCATAAACTTCACCAACGGGAAACTTACGCTCTTCCAGAATGGCCAACATGGCCTCACCTACCGCACCGGTAGCGCCGACAACAGCGACGTTATAAACCTTAGTCATATCAAATGCCTTTTTTCAATTCTGCAACCACTGTATCACCCATTTCTGAGGTGCTGACTTTTTGCATACCTTCAGAATAAATATCCGCAGTGCGGACATTGGCATCTAAGGCATTATTGACAGCCTGCTCAATACGGTCAGCGGCTTCAATTTCATTAAAGGTATAACGCAACATCATGGCGGCAGACAAAATAGTCGCTAATGGATTGGCAATGCCCTTACCCGCAATATCAGGGGCTGAACCGTGGATGGGTTCGTACATACCTTTATTGTTTGCGTCCAAAGAAGCGGATGGCAACATGCCGATAGAACCCGTCAACATGGCAGCGGCATCCGATAAAATATCGCCAAACATATTACTGGTCACCATCACATCAAATTGCTTAGGTGCGCGTACTAATTGCATCGCGGCATTATCAACATACATATGGCTTAGTTGCACATCGGGATAAAGCTTAGCGGTATCAGTGACGATTTCACGCCAAAGCTCAGTGCATTCCAACACATTGGCCTTATCTACAGAACACAGTCGACGGTTTCTTTTTTGCGCTATTTGTAAGGCAGAATGGGCGATGCGGCGGATTTCTGACTCGGAGTAGACCAAGGTATTGAAACCTTGACGTTCACCATTTTCCAATACTCTGACTCCACGCGGCTTGCCAAAGTAAATGCCGCCAGTAAGTTCGCGGACAATCATAATATCTAAACCAGAAACGACTTCAGGTTTTAAGGTCGAGGCATGTACTAATTGCGGATATAAAATGGCAGGACGTAAATTGGAAAACAATTGCAATTCCGAACGCAAGCCTAACAAACCTTTTTCTGGGCGCAAAGAAATATCCAAAGATTCCCATTTAGGGCCACCAACTGCGCCAAGAAATACCGCATCGGCGTCTTTTGCTAAACTCAAGGTTTGTTCTGGAAACGGCGTACCGTATTCATCATAAGCCGCGCCGCCAATCAAACCGTGTTCAAACTCAATGCCTAATGCCATTTGTGAATTTAAACATTCAAGGACTTTTATGGCCTCAGTGACGATTTCAGGGCCAATGCCATCACCGGGTAAAACTGCAATTTTTTTTGTCATTTAAAACCTTTTTACTTTTCAAAAGTGGTTTTGCCGAAACAATAAGCAAAGCCATTTAATAATTTAACAATCCGCAAATAACCAAGGGGCGCGTGTTTTCCTTGCTGATTCATAGGCTTTTATCGCTGCTGCGTGTTGCAATGATAAGCCTATATCATCTAAGCCATTCAATAATCGGTATTTGCGTGCACCATCAATATCAAAGTCAATGGCGACGCCTATTGGCGTGATGATTTTTTGCGCCAACAAATCAATAGTCAATTGGTATTCTGGCTGCAAATCCTGAAACAACCCATCGATGACATCGCTGGCAAGAGTAATAGGCAACAAGCCATTTTTAAAACAGTTGTTGTAAAAAATATCAGCAAAACTGGTGGCAATAATAGCCCGAAAACCAAAATCTTCTAACGCCCAAGGTGCATGTTCCCGTGATGAGCCACAGCCAAAGTTTTCTCGCGTCAACAAAATTTTTGCGCCTTGATAGGCAGGCTTGTTAAGGACAAAATCTGGATTAAGCGGCCTGTTTGTACAATCCATATCCGGTTCACCATGATCCAGGTAGCGCCACTCATCAAATAGATACGGGCCAAAACCCGCCCTTTTAATCGATTTTAGAAATTGTTTGGGAATAATGGCATCGGTATCGACATTTGCCCTATCTAAGGGGGCTACCAATCCGGTTAATAAGGTAAAAGCTTGCATAGTGTTTTAGTGATTGGGCCAGTTATCACTGGCATAAGAAATTTGCATTTACGATTTTTGAATAGCTTCGCCGACTTTTTGAATATCTTTGCCAATACCATGCAAGGTATTGCAGCCAGCCAGCGTAAGAAACACTAATACCAAAATTATACGTGCATTCAAAGCTATTCTCTTTTAAGCAATGGTTTTATAAAAAACGCACATCGGCAAAATGCCCGGCAATTGCCGCAGCTGCTGCCATAGCAGGACTTACCAAATGGGTTCTGCCGCCATAGCCTTGACGGCCTTCAAAATTGCGGTTGGAGGTGGACGCACAACGCTCACCTGCTTCCAATCGGTCAGCATTCATTGCCAAACACATGGAGCATCCCGGCTCACGCCATTCAAATCCGGCTGCCAAGAAAATCTTATCCAAACCTTCTGCTTCCGCTTGCTGCTTCACCAAACCAGAGCCAGGCACCACTAAAGCTTGCTTAATAGTGGCAGAGACTTTTTTACCCTTAGCAACAGCAGCTGCCGCGCGTAAATCTTCAATGCGTGAATTAGTACAAGAGCCAATAAAGACTTTATCAACAGCAATATCGGTAATTGCTTGACCAGCTTCCAGCCCCATATACGCCAATGCCCGCTGCATACTTTGTTGTTTGACTGGGTCAGCTTCCAACGCCGGATCGGGGACATTGTCATCAATCGCCACCACCAATTCTGGCGATGTTCCCCAAGTTACTTGTGGCTTGATGCTAGCAGCATCTAACTCAACAACGTTATCAAACACCGCGTCGGCATCGGAGTGCAAATCTTGCCACAAGCGTTCCGCCATATACCAATCGTCACCTGTGGGTGAATACGGACGGCCTTGGTAATACTGGATAGTGATGTCATCCACTGCCACCAAGCCAGCGCGCGCGCCAGCCTCGATTGCCATATTGCAGACCGTCATCCGGCCTTCCATAGACAGCGCACTAATCGCCGAACCCGCAAATTCTATGGTGTAACCATTGCCACCAGCCGTGCCGATTTTACCAATGATTGCCAAAACGATGTCTTTAGCTGTGACGCCAAAACCGACATCACCGTTGACCTTAACCAACATATTCTTAGCTTTTTTTGCAACCAAGCATTGGGTTGCCAAGACATGCTCCACTTCCGATGTGCCGATGCCGAAAGCTAACGCGCCGGATGCACCGTGGGTGGAAGTGTGGGAATCCCCACAAACGACAGTCATACCCGGCAAAGTTGCGCCTTGCTCTGGGCCAATCACATGCACAATACCTTGGCGGGCATCATTCATATCAAATTCGGTAATGCCAAATTCGGTGCAATTTTTATCCAAGGTTTCAACCTGCAAGCGGGAAACCGGATCAGCAATACCCTGATCCCGATCTGCCGTAGGCACATTATGGTCGGCAACCGCAAGATTCCTCGCTGCCTGCCAAACACCACGTCCAGCTATACGCAATCCCTCAAAGGCTTGTGGCGAAGTGACTTCATGCAACAAATGGCGGTCAATGTAAATTAACGTTGAACCATCCTCTTCCGTATGGACGATGTGGTCTTCCCATAATTTGTCGTATAAGGTTTTGCCAGCCATTTTCTTAACCTAAAATTGCAAACACTTTTGCGGTGATGTCGTCAACAGTGCCGACACCATCAATTGAAGCAAACTTCACAGCTTGTTTCGCGGAATAAAAACCAACCAATGGCTTAGTTTGCTCATGATAAACATGGAGACGTTTGCGTACAGTTTCTTCTTTATCATCATCGCGCTGAATCAATTCTTCACCGCTGACATCATCAATACCCGCCGCTTTAGGTGGGTTAAACTGCACATGGTAAGTGCGGCCCGAAGCCAAATGCACCCGTCTGCCTGCCATACGGGCGACAATATCTTCATCAGCAACAACAATTTCAATCACCGTATCAATACTCACACCCATAGCATCCAAGCCTTCTGCTTGGGCGATAGTGCGCGGAAAACCGTCCAATAAGAAACCATTGGCACAATCAGGCAAGGCAATGCGTTCTTTAATCAAACCCAGAATAATTTCATCAGAAACTAAACCGCCTGCATCCATCACTTTTTTTGCCTCAACACCCAAAGGCGTTCCTGCCCTGACAGCGGCGCGTAACATGTCGCCAGTGGATATTTGCACAATTCCATATTTTTCGGTGATGAACTGGGCTTGAGTTCCTTTGCCAGAACCAGGGCTCCCTAAGAGGATGATACGCATTTACTAACTCCGTTGTATAACTTTTTGATTTTATAGTTGTATGGGCAAAATTTTATAAAAACCTAGCTTCTAACTTCCGGTTAAAAAACTCGGCAATTACCGCAGCATAGCCCTTTATATTGCTGAAAAATAGATAGATATTCTATAACAGTTCATAGGGAAACTGTTTGAAAAAATGCACAAAATTTTGTTTTTTGGCAATTTACGACAGCCTCGCTTAATTCAGTGCGCCAATACCACTTTACCCAAACGCCCGCTTTTTTTTCATTCTCCTTGCCTTTCATGAAAAATATCCCATATTTTTAATGAACCTAGCCGCTATAGATTGGTACTATAGTGCCCGTGCGTATCATCCGGATAAACCTAATGAGTAATCTGCTAAAACAATTCCAAGACTCCTCCTCTTTCTACGGCAGCAATGCCACTTTTATTGAAGACCTTTACGAACGCTATCTGGAAAACCCGGAATCCGTTGACGTAAGTTGGCAACAACATTTTAAAGCCTTGCGCCCGCAAGCCACCGCCGACACCCCACACAGCCCGATCGTTGCCCGCTTTAGCGAACTTGCTAGCCAATCGCCAGGCCGATTAGCGCAACTGCAAGGTTTTACCGAGGAAAGCGTTAAAAAACAATCGGCAGTAGCCCGATTGATTAACCATTATCGGGTGCGTGGCCATCAAATTGCCAATAACAACCCGCTGGGCAAAACCACCCCGCCGCCGCCGGATATGGAACCGTCCTATTATGGTTTGTCAGAACCGGACATGGACACGCTATTCGATACGGGCTTGATGCACGGACAAGATCGCTTGCCGTTACGGCAAATCCTAGCGAACCTGCGAACTATCTATTGCGGCAGTATCGGCGCGGAATACATGCACATTGACGATACGCCCACCCGTCGCTGGCTGATTAACCGCTTGGAAAGCAGCAAAGCCAAATTGGCACTCAGCCCCGAACAGAAACGCTGGACGTTAAAATTGCTGACGGCAGCAGAAGGCATAGAAACCCATTTACAAAACAAATTTGTCGGGCAAAAACGCTTTTCATTAGAAGGCGGCGAATCGCTAATCCCGATCTTGGATGAACTGATCCAGCGTTCCGGCGAAAAAGGCGTAAATGAAATGGTTATCGGCATGGCGCATCGCGGGCGCTTAAATGTCTTGGTAAATATTTTAGGCAAAAGCCCCGCCAGCTTGTTTGACGAATTCGCGGGTAATTACACTCTAGCGCCCGGCATGCGTTCCGGCGACGTCAAATACCACATGGGCTTTTCTTCCAACCTCAACACCCCGGGCGGCCCAGTGCATTTGGCGCTGGCCTTTAACCCGTCGCACTTGGAAATCATCAATCCAGTAGTTGAAGGCTCGGTAAAAGCCCGTCAAGACCGTGCGGGAGAAAACGGCAAAAACACCGTCGTACCGATTCTTATCCATGGTGATGCGGCATTTTCAGGCCAAGGCATCGTCATGGAAACCCTGAACATGTCGCAAACCCGCGCCTTTTCTACGGGCGGCACGATTCACGTGGTCATCAACAACCAAATCGGCTTCACTACCAGCAATCCGCTCGATGCCCGCTCCACGCCCTACTGCACCGATGTTGCCAGAATGATCCAAGCGCCGGTATTCCACGTTAACGGCGATGATCCAGAAGCGGTACTGTTCGTCACCCAATTAGCGGTAGATTACCGGATGAATTTCCACCAAGACGTGGTGATTGATCTAATCTGTTACCGCAGGCTAGGCCATAACGAAGCGGATGAGCCAGCGGCGACCCAGCCAGCGATGTACAAAAAAATCCGCAAGCACAAAACCACGCGCAAGCTCTACGCAGAGCAATTGGTTGCTGAAGGCGTCATGACCACCGAGCAATGCGCCGCTATGCAGCAAGATTACCAAAACCTGTTGGAAGCGGGTGAAATCGTCTCGCGTCCGGTATTGGAAAACGAAAACTACACCTACAACAGCCAATGGCAGCAATTCCTCAATAAAAGTTGGACTACGCCATGCAACACCTCGGTGACGCTAGATCGGCTACGGTTCTGCAACGACCGCATGTTACGCCTGCCGACGGGCTTTGAATTGCACCCACGGGTTGCTAAAGTCATGGACAACCGCCGTAAAATGGCGGCTGGGGCAATGCCTTTGGACTGGGGATTTGCCGAAAACATGGCCTACGGCACCTTAGTGCTAGAAAAACACCACATCCGCATCACCGGACAAGATGTCGGTCGCGGTACTTTTGTGCATCGCCATGCGGTACTGCATAACCAAATCAACAACAAAACCTACACACCATTAAAGCACCTGGATAAAGACCAAGGCCAAGCGCAGATTTTCGACTCCTTACTTTCCGAAGCAGGTGTATTGGGCTTTGAATACGGCTACAGCACCACCACACCAAATACCTTGGTAATTTGGGAAGCGCAATTTGGTGATTTCGCCAACGGTGCACAAGTGCTGATCGACCAATTCATCAGCTCCGGGGAAACCAAATGGGGACGGTTATGCGGTTTGGTGATGTTATTGCCACATGGTTTTGAAGGCCAAGGCCCAGAACATTCTTCCGCCCGATTAGAGCGTTATCTGCAATTGTGTGCCGAACATAATATGCAAGTGTGCTACCCAACCACGCCCGCGCAAATTTTCCATTTGCTGCGCCGCCAAGTGTTGCGCCCTTATCGCAAACCGTTAATTATCATGAGCCCCAAAAGTTTGTTGCGCCATAAACTGGCGATTTCAACCTTGGAAGACTTAAGCAACGGGCAATTCCAAACCATTATTGGCGAAGTAGATAAAGTCAGTAACAAAAAAATCACCCGACTGGTATTTTGCGCGGGCAAAGTCTATTACGACTTACTAGAAGCCCGCCGCGAAGACGATCTAAAACACGTGGCGATTGCCCGCATTGAACAGCTATATCCATTCCCATTGGAAGCCTTCAAAGCGGAAATCGCCAAATACCCTAATTTGCAAGAATTTATCTGGTGTCAGGAAGAACCTAAAAACCAAGGTGCTTGGTACAACTCCAGCCATCATTTTAGCGATAACCTACCACCAACCATTAAAGTCACCTACGCAGGCAGACCGCCATCGGCGTCACCCGCTGTAGGCAATTTTCACGTCCATATCGACCAACAAAAAGCTGTCGTACACTCCGCCTTATACGGAAAACCTTCAGGAAACCAACCATGAGCATTGAAGTTTTAGTCCCCAACCTCCCCGAATCCGTTGCCGATGCCACGCTAATCACTTGGCACAAGCAAGTCGGCGATAGCGTCAACAAAAACGATAATTTGGTCGATTTGGAAACGGACAAAGTGGTTTTGGAAGTCACCGCACCAGAATCCGGCGTACTTACCCAGATATTAAAAGACAACGGCACCGTCGTCACCAGCGGCGAATTATTAGCCGTCTTAGCCGCCGCAGGCACTGCCGTAGCAGCCAGCACACCTGCCGAAGTTGCGGCTGAAAATACCGCTGACATGCCATTAAGCCCGTCAGTACGGCGTTTGATTAGTGAAAACACCCTAAACCCAGCGGAAATTACCGGTACTGGCAAAAGCGGTCGGCTGACTAAAACCGATGTGCTGGATCACCTCAGCAAACAAGCCCCAGCAGCTGAAGCAGCTGCCGTTGTTACACCAAGCAAAGAAGCCGTACCTGAAGCGATTGCCCCGATAGCCATTGCCACCAGCACAGTGGCGGCTGCGGCTTCCAATTTGCGTCCTGAACAACGCGTACCAATGACACGCTTACGGGCAAAAGTTGCCGAGCGATTACTGCAAGCGCAACAAAATGCCGCGATGTTGACCACCTTTAACGAGGTCAACATGCAAAACGTCATGGACTTGCGTAACCAATACAAAACCCGTTTTGAACAAAAACACGCTGTCAAACTGGGGTTTATGTCGTTTTTTGTTAAAGCCTCCATCGAAGCCTTAAAAAAATTCCCTGCCATCAACGCATCCATTGACGGCAACGACATTATTTATCACGGCTATTACGATTTAGGCATTGCCGTCAGTACACCGCGCGGCTTGATCGTGCCTGTCATCCAAGATGCAGACCAATTGGATTTCGCTGGCATCGAAAAAAGCATCGTCAATTACGGCGAAAAAGCCCGTGCAGGTACATTAAATTATGATGATTTAAAAGGCGGCACGTTTACCATCACCAATGGCGGCGTGTTCGGTTCGATGCTATCAACACCCATCTTAAACCCACCGCAATGCGCCATTTTAGGGATGCACGCCATAAAAGAACGGGCTGTGGTAGAAAACGGGCAAATCGTCATCCGCCCGATTATGTATCTGGCCTTATCTTACGATCATCGCTTAGTTGACGGACGTGAAGCGGTACAATTTTTGGTCACTATTAAAGAATGCTTGGAAGCACCCGCTCACCTTCTTCTTAATATTTAATCATGACAAAAAAAACCACCCAGTATGATGTCATTGTTATCGGCGCAGGCCCAGCAGGTTACTCTTGCGCCATCCGTTCCGCGCAATTAGGCCTAAAAACCGCTTGCATCGACAATTGGCGAAACAGCCAAGGGCTAACGCCGTTGGGTGGCGCGCATCTTAATGCCGGGTGCGTTGCCTCGCTGACCTTATTGGAATCCGCCAAGCTTTACCATTCATTGCAGCAAGAAATTCAGCAACATGGCATTTACGCGGACAATGTCCGCGTTGATCTTGCCCAAATGGTCGGACGCAAAGACCAGATCATCAATAAACTCAGCCACAAAATTGGCGAGTTGTTCACTCACCATAAAATCGACCATATCCGCGCCCGCGCCAAACTGCTTAAAAACAAAGAGATTGCACTTACCCCAAGTAGCCCCAGCGATGCCGACAACATCCCCGCTACCCTCACCGCCAAACATATCGTCTTGGCGACAGGCTCTTCGCCTATCCAACTTAGCTGCGCGAAAATCGACAATGAATACATCATTGATTCTTTTGCTGCCCTCAACATGGCGGAGTTACCGAAAAAAATCGCCATCATCGGCGCGGGTGTTATCGGCTTGGAATTGGCGAGCATTTGGAATCGCCTAGGCTCAGAAACAATTTTATTGGATGCCCAAGAAACCTTCTTGCCCTTACCTGACCACCAAATCGCCAGAGAAGCTTATCGGATATTCACCCGCCAAGGCTTTGATTTACGCTTAGGTGCACGGGTTATTGCCGCCAAAAAAGGCCCTAAACGGGTTGCGGTTGAATACCAAGATCAAGAAGGCACGCACACCCTGCGGGTAGACAAACTGATCGTGGCGTCAGGGCGCAAACCCAACACCGAAAACCTCGCCGCCCCAGAAGCCAATCTTTTATTGGACGAGACTGGCTATGTGCATGTTGATGAAAATTGCCGCACCAATTTGCCTAGTGTCTACGCGATTGGCGACCTGACCTTGCTAGGGCCGATGCTTGCCCATAAAGGCATAGAAGAAGGTGTGTTTGTTGCCGAACAAATCGCTGGCCTGCATAGCGACATTAACTATGGCACCATCCCCAGCGTTATTTATACCGACCCGGAAATTGCTTGGGTTGGGCAAACCGAACAAGCATTGAAAGCCATGGGTATCGCCATCAAAACCGGATCATTTCCCTTTAGCGCCATTGCCCGCGCCCAAGCCATCGGCAAAACTGATGGCCTAGTAAAAATCATCACCGATGCAGAAACCGACAACATCCTTGGTGTCCATATTATCGGCGCAGGCGCATCAGAAATGATTGCCGAAGCGGTGCTGGCAATGGAATATTCGGCCAGCAGTGAAGATTTGGCGCGTACTATCCACGTCCATCCCACCTTATCTGAAACCTTACACGAAGCCGCTTTAGCTTTAAAAAAACGCACTTTGCATTTGCCCTAACAGGGGCAAATGCCTCCGCTTTATCACCTTCTTGAAAATCGCTGCCAACCACTATTTGGCGGTGAAAATAGCGCCCAACAATACAAAACCTATCCTCTGCAAAAAACTTTTACACATTTTGCCATCAGTATTCTGAGCTAAGATAGTGTAGAATAATCGTCATTAAGTCCATGAAAAATAGTAAGGTTCTTGCCCTTAGCTGATTAACTGCCAAAATCGCTGTAAATGCAGGTACGGCAACAATTTAGTGCAATGAACCCTACGCCGACTGAAAACACCCTATTTCCAAACAAGCCTTTTCAAATAACGTGTAGGTTATGCAAATCACTATTTCCCCAAAATACGCGCATGATAACCAAACAGCTAACAGCTATTGCGCTGTAAGCCACAAACATAACCACGCCGCTTATCCAAAAACTTGGCAGACACCTTATTTTTTACGCTTACTGGCTTTGTTGTATTTGTTTTTGGGCTGGCAAACCGGGTTCGCCGAAGAAGCCACTGAAAGCCAACTGTCACCAACCGCCGTGGAAATTGTCGCTGTCATTAACAGCAAACAACATCCATTCCTGCAATCTGCCAATTTTGCCAACCGTAGCGATGACTTAGATGCCTTATACCAATTGGGCGGTTATCAATTAATTTGGTTAGCCAATGGCAATAGTGAAAAAAACATCCAAGATTTACTGACGCTGTTAGCAAGTGCCGACGCTAATGGCCTAAATGCCGCTAATTACGATGTCCAATCGCTGCAACAAAAACTGCCCAACGTTTTGGCTTCCGGCAATATCAACGAGCAAGTCAATTACGATACCGCCTTGAGCATATCGTTACTGCGTTTTTTGCATGATTTACATTATGGGCGGGTTAATCCGCAAGGCATCAATTTCAACCTTAAATTGCGCGAAAAACGCCTGCTAGACCTGCCTGCGCTGATAAAAAGCGGCATAGACCAAGCATCAATCCCACAACTGCCATCACTGGTTGAGCCAAAACTAAAGCAATACCAACGGCTTAAAACCATATTAGCGGATTATCGGCAAATAGCCCGCCAAGTTCCTTCGGTTCAGTTTGCTTTTGACCACTCTGTCCGGCCTGGCGAAAGCATTGCCCAAGCCCAAGATTTAAAACGCTTTTTCATGGCAACTGGGGACTTGGAACAAGCGCCGAGCAATGACAAAAGCACTGGTAACCGTTATGCCGATAAATTAGTGGCGGCGATGAAAAAATTCCAACACCGCCACGGTTTAGCGGGTGATGGCGTTATTGGTAAATCCACCGTAGTTGAGCTTAACACGCCAATTTCACAGCGGGTTAGCCAGATTGAAATGGCGATGGAACGCTTGCGTTGGCTACCCGAATTAAGTAGCGAGCCATCGATTATTGTCAACATCCCCGCCTTCCAGCTATGGACGTTCGACAATATCAACGCCCTGCAACCCACCGTCGGCAATATGCGCGTCGTGGTCGGCAAAGCCTTAAAAAATCAGACGCCGATATTGATGGCGGACATGAGTTATATTGATTTCATGCCCTATTGGAACGTGCCTTACAACATCGTCAAGGGCGAAATAATCCCAAAATTACTGCAAAACCCTGGCTTTTTGGATAAAGAAAACATGGAGCTAGTTTCAAACACTGGCGTTACCAGCTTTTCTGCCAGCACCATCAGCCAATTAAAACAAGGTTCTGTAAGAGTAAGGCAACGCCCAGGCCATAAAAATGCATTGGGGAAAGTGAAGTTTTTGTTCCCGAATAAAGACGATGTCTATTTGCATGACACCCCCTCCGGCTCGCTGTTCAGCCGTTCGCGCCGGGATTTTAGCCACGGCTGCGTGAGAGTGGCGGATCCGGAAAAATTGGCAGAATTTGCCTTGAAAAACCAAAAAGGTTGGGATGAAGAAAAAATAAAAGCGGCAATGGCTTCAGAAAAGATGCAGCGGGTGATTTTGAAAAAACCTATCCCCGTGTTGTTTTTTTATGTCACCGCTTTTTTTGACCAAGATAACCAGCTGATTTTTTATCCTGATATTTACGGGCATGATGTGGTACTTGCTGAGGCTTTAAAAAACCCAGAAGACCTTGCTGACCACAATTTATTTGCTACCCCAGAACCAACGCCAGCACCCGTGATTTCCCAGTCTGAAGAACCGAAAACCCTAGAAGCCTCGAAGTAACTAACGTTACGCAGTAACGCGCTTTCTCCCGTTTGACGCGTCGAGCACCGCAGCATTTGTCGGGAATAGCCCGAAGCACCCAAGGGCATAAAGGTTGCGGCATGGAGCCGCACGGCGGCAGATGGGCAGGAAGCCCATTCTGCCGTCCCCCGACAAATACCCCACAGGGCACAAGTGCGAGGAGCGCAAGACATGAGCGGCAATCGGGCCGCCTTTTCTTTGGTTACTTGCTTTTGGCCGATTGTGCTCCTGCATTTTCGGCATTCGCCACATCCTTGTGGCTTGCGGCGCAAAAGAAAGTAACTCGCCTTCGGGTGCGAGAACCCGATTTAAAAAACATCGCGATAGCGATTCATAATTTATTTTCGTCTCACAAAAAGTGAATACGTAATATCAACATTTAACTCACCAAGTCCGAATGTCGCCCGTATCCAAATGCACAAAATTGGCATACGGGTAATACCCCACCCCACCCCGCTGCATAGCGACAGCAGCATCGCGGATATAACGGCTTTCCACACCAGCAACACGAATATCAATCGCCCGGCCTTCCATATGTAAGCTGTGCTTAGCTACCCGATGGCTTTGCTTGCGTAAATGGGCGTTGGTATAAGGCGAGCGGTAGCCGGAAATCACTTCAAACGGCTTAACAATCCCTAAACTTTGTTGAATCTCATGGAGCTGATCCAGCAAAAAAGGATCAATCGGATGCACATCCCCAGTATGGAAATCGCGGAACAAATAGCTGATTTCAGCCAAGGCATCGTCAACATAATGGCCGCGCTCAAAAAAAGCCACTTTCAGTTTTTCACCAGTATTGGTATTTTCCAAGGCGATCAGTTTATGTGACTGTCCATAGCCACCACCGCGTAACGCTGCTGTAGCCAATTTCGGCCCCGCCACCGCCAGTAATGACCCACACGCCAATTGCTTTAAAAACCGCCGCCTTGATGTCAGTAAACGGCCTTCCTCAACGCTATGATTTGCTAAATGCTGACTGTTCATAAATTTATTTGCTAAGTGACTTCATCGCATTTTGCACTTGCCAGCCTTAAACAAACCTTAAGTCAAGAATTAAACACAGTAGCAACAAATAGTAGCTATTTACATTCGGCATCTATTGTTATACTCAGACCCGCCTTTCTAAAACTGTACTTTAACCACGTACAACAAAGCCTTAGAACGTGTTTTAAAAGCATAACCAACACAATCGACTGCAACTTGGCAAACAAGCCCGCCAGCCGCTTTTAAAACACGTTCTTAGGCTTGTGTAAGTGGCTTGAAGACACCATCAACGCAACATGACTTGGACGACTTGCATGCGTACCACAAACCAAAAACCATCAACGTACCTTACCGAAGTAAAAAACCTCTCTGACCGCATTGTCAAAGCCCAGCAACCGATACGGGTATTAGACTCGTTAAAATGGGACGACAACATCAAACAACAGTTTTTAAAAAGCGGCTGTAAAGAGCTACCAGCGATTGATGCCGCCTACTATAAAAACCGTTCCTTAGGATTTGATCCTGAGGAAAAAAAACGCGAATTTCACGAAATCGAACGTGATTTAGTCCGCAAACTTGGGCAACTCAACCCGCTTAGCGTCATCATGCGCCGCATCTGCCGCGAATACCAGGATGTGGTATGGATGCTGGAATCGCGCGGTACAGAAACTTTCTCCAATATCTCCCAAGAACTGTACGGCTCTTCGCAAGACGTATTCCATGTCGGCGATCCAACCATTGCCGAACTTGGCAGTATGATGGAAGCCACCTTATCGCAATTGGTGCAATTGGATTTGTTGTCTGAAGAACCCAAAACTATCAAAGCCGCCGATGCGGTAGATATTCTTAATGAAAAAATCGAAAGCCTCTTTCCTGGCGATGGTCTCAAAGCCATGCTCAGTGACGGTATTGTCTCGGACGCTGCCGCAGGCACCAATTACGTAAAATTGCGTGCCGATGCCTTTTTCAATATGCGCGATTTACGGGTATTGGAAGTCCACGAAATTTGGGTGCATCTAGGGACTACCTTAAACGGCATGACCCAGCCATATTGCACCTTTCTTGGCAAAGGGCCACCATCAGCAACCATCACCCAAGAAGGCCTGGCGGTGTTAATGGAAATCCTGACGTTCAGCTCCACACCGCACAGGCTGATGACTTTAATTAATCGGGTACGCGCCATCACCATGGTCGAAGAAGGTGCGGATTTCTTGGAAATTTTTAAGTTTTTCCGCAGCAAAGGCTTAGACGAAGAAGACAGCTATACCCTCAGCACCCGCGTCTTTAGGGGCAGCAGCGCGACAGGTATGCCATTCACCAAAGACCTGACCTACATCAAAGGCTTTGTGCTCACCTATAACTTCATCCGCCTAGCGGTAAGTAAAGGTAAGCCAGACCGCATCCCATTGCTGTTCTGCGGCAAAACCATGATTGAAGACATGAAAGTGTTACACGATCTGGTCGAAGAAGGCACGGTAATACCGCCGCACTTCTTACCGCCCCAGTTTAAGGATTTGATGGGATTATCTGCGTGGATGAGCTTCAGCCGCTTTATGACCTCGCTTAACTTCCAGCAATTGGAACAAGATTACTCGAATATTTTGTAATTTTGACGCTTGATCTGTATCGATGCTTACTTGGCTAGGTAGTTTGTAGTACTGGAGTCCAAAACAGGTTTTGGACTCCAATTTCAAGCAGGTATTTTAAGAAAAATACCCACGCAACAAAGCACTTCCCAACCTCGCTTGCGCCAACATCTCTTCATCCAAGGGATATTTACTGGCAAATTGCTGGATTTTCTCCAGACAAAGCATTTTTTCCTCTACCTGACTCGCCTCACGCACCCACTGCAATAACATCGCCGTGTTATAGCGATTGCATTCACGCAAATCTGCCGCAGCCGTGCCATAGCCAGATACCACCTCACTGCCTATCAATTGGCGTTGCTTCAAGCGTCTGAGAACAATTCTAGGGTCAATAAGTTGTGGCTTAAAGCCAACGGCTAACGATGCCAAACCATTTACTGATAAACGCCTGGATTGCACATAATCGCTTTTATTGTTTAAGGCTTTATCCAACAACGGAAAAACCAACGGAATCCTTCTGGCGCTATAAGCCACGACATTTTTGTTGCCACCCGAAAGCAACATCGTGTGTAACGCGCTGCCCGCAAAGCTGATAATGGTTTTATGACGGGACAAAGTGCTAATTTGATGATGAATGGAATAGTTTTCAGGATGGTAAATATAAACACCCTGGCTTTCTAAGGCTTGCTCCAAGCGGTCTTCACCAATAATCATGCGAAAATGCCCAGGTACTAATTGATTGCGCGATAAAAAAATCGGTTGTTCAGTAGGCTCGACGGCAATGCTATCGGCAAATAACTGCTGGAGGGTATTGATGACTTGATGGACTTTCCAAGGGTATTCAATGGCTGGCGAAGGAATGCAGACGTTCTCTAAAAAAAAAGGCGCATCGATAATTTTTAACCGCTCATCAACGCCCAGCAATTTAAACAAATCCACCACAAACTCAGGTACACAACCATTAATCGGCAACAGGATAATATGGTCAAAATCTTGAATTTGTTGGGCTTGCAAAAACCACAAGCGGGACAGCGTTTCAATTAAAAAGTGTCCAAAATGGGAATGGCAAAGCCCCATATACAGGCTTTTTCCCGATAACACTGGCGCAGAACTGGGTAATGGCAACGGCCCATAACCGACCACAACCTGTTTGTTGGTAATCAAGCCAGAACTGGGAATGTAGCCACCCTGACGATGGTACAAACCGCCTTGAAGCTTTAACTTGCGTGGATCCAATGATGTCAATGGCATACACAGTATGTCTTCATGCTGCAAAATAGCCGGCTTCTCCAAGCGCACATTCGGTGGCGGCAGGCAGGCGATCAGTTTTTCAGCATAAATTTGCAGAGCAGCGGCTATAGCCATAAATCTTTAGTTCAAAAAAAGGGATTACAAAAAATTGTGTGAGCAAACATCAAGCCAGCCGCTCCTTTAACTGCGCCAAATTAGCCTTGCCGCGTTCCTTAAGCACCTCTGGCGCAAGCTGTTTTTTATTGACCCATTCCAAATCATCAGCAGGCAATTCACTTAAAAAACGGCTAGGCTCGCATTCGGCGATTTCCCCGTAGCGTTTGCGGTGGGTGCAGTAACTAAAGGTTAAGGTTCGTTGGGCGCGGGTGATGCCCACATAGGCCAAGCGGCGCTCTTCTTCAATATTGCCTGTGTCTATGCTGTTTTGGTGCGGCAAGATATTCTCTTCCATGCCAATCAAAAACACATGCGGAAACTCCAAACCTTTGGCGGCGTGTAAAGTCATCAGACTGACTTGGTCGGCGACTTCTTCTTCCTGGTTACGCTCTAAAATATCCATCAACATAATGCTAGCGACAATCTCCGCCAAAGATTTTTGCTGACTGCTGTCCTTGTCGGCAATGCGTTTTAACCAATCCACCAAGTCATAGACATTGCCCATTTTCCGATCTGCCGATTCCTTGGTTTTGCTATTTTCCCGCAACCATTGCGCGTAACCGATTTGCTCAATCATTTGCTCAATCACAGCAAAAGTATCGCCACGGGCAACGCGATCGGCGGTATCGACAACCCAATCCCGGAAATGCGTTAGCCGATGCGCGGCTTTTTCTGACAACTTTTGCGCTAAGCCTAATTCTGAGCAAGCGGAAAACAAGCTAATTTGCCGCTGATTGGCATAATCGCCGAGTTTTTCTAAAGTGGTCGGGCCAATTTCCCGGCGTGGCGTGTTGATGATGCGTAAAAACGCCGCGTCATCATCGGGGTTAACCAGCAAACGCAAATACCCCAGAATATCTTTAATTTCGCTATAGGCAAAAAACGAGGTGCTGCCGCTGATGAAATACGGAATATTGTTTTCCCGCAAACCGCGTTCAAACAAACGCGATTGGTGGTTGCCCCGGTACAAAATGGCGTAATCTTGATAGCGGCTACCGGTGCGGAATTTATGGTGGATAATTTCCGACACCACTTGCTGGGCTTCATTGACTTCATCTTTATGGCTCAACACCCGTAGCGGGTCGCCATAGCCCAATTCACTCCAGAGTTTTTTCTCAAACGCATGGGGATTATTGGCGATAAGCTGGTTGGCGACTTTTAAAATCCGCCCAGTGGAACGGTAATTTTGCTCTAGTTTGATAACTTGCAAGCGGGCGAAATCTTTCTGCAACTGCGCCAAATTTTCCGGCTGCGCGCCACGCCAAGCATAAATCGATTGGTCGTCATCACCCACCACAGTAAAGCGCCCCAATTTGCCCGCCAGCAATTTCACCAATTGATATTGGGTGATGTTGGTATCTTGGTATTCATCAACCAACAGATAACGGATTTTATTCTGCCATTTTTCCAACACCGCCGGATGCTGTTGGAACAGCAACACGGGCATCAAGATTAAATCGTCAAAATCTACGGCATTGTAAGCTTTCAAACTCCTTACATAATCGACATACAACTTAGCAGCGGGCAATTGCTCGGCAGTCGCCAAACTGACCGATTGCTCTGGCGTGACAAAAGCATTTTTCCACGTCCCAATTTGGTAGGAATACTGATCGGCCTGCTCGGCATCATAATGTTTGGGATCGTGGCTGATAAGATTTTTCAGCAAGGTTTGTTTGTCTTGCTCATCAAATAAGGTCAACGCCGCTTTGTAACTTAAGACTTTGTGTTCCTTACGCAAAATATCCAAACCCAAGGAATGGAAGGTAGACACCCGCAAACCGCGACTAGCCTGGCTATCCAACAGCTTGCTGACCCGGCTTTGCATTTCTCTGGCAGCCTTGTTAGTAAACGTAACCGCAGCAATATGCCGCGCAGGCAAGCCTTGCTTAACCAAATAAGCGATTTTTTCGGTGATAACACGGGTTTTGCCACTGCCTGCGCCCGCCAACACCAATAAGGGATGGTCGATAGCTTTTACAGCAGCTTGTTGTTGGGGATTTAATTTGGACATAAGGTAATTCTGGGGTAAACCGTAATTGCCAGCTGGCATTGCACTATTGTAAGCATGGTTCAGGCCAACCGGGACATATAATTACGTTTTCGGTATTTTTTAGCCGGAGCGCGGGCATCCTGCCCGCCATTTGCGGTCAAGATGACCGCGCTCCATAAACGTCATTACGAGAATAAACTATTTAAAACCATTGCATTACCTTTAATATTGCGGCACTTAAAAGTAGGATGGGCTGACGGCAGGAAGCCCATCAAACTAAGCGACCAATGGTGGGTTTCCTCGCGTCAGCCCACCCTACAGCTAACGCCAATGCTGAATATTCACAGTAACTTAGGTAATATGTCGCACCTTCACATCAACAACCACTGAATTTTTGAGTTTCCCATGAGTAAAGCCATCGTCTTAACCGGCATCACCACCACCGGCACACCCCATTTAGGCAATTACGTCGGCGCCATTCGCCCTGCCATTGCCGTCAGTAAAGATGCCAATGTCGTGCCCTTTTATTTTCTTGCCGACTACCACGCGTTAATTAAATGCCACGAGCCAGAAAAAGTCCGCCAATCCAGCTTAGAGATTGCCGCTACTTGGCTGGCATTAGGCTTGGATACTGACAATGCAGTGTTTTATCGCCAGTCTGACGTGCCGGAGATTATGGAACTCACTTGGATGCTGACCTGCGTCGCCGCCAAAGGCTTGATGAACCGCGCCCACGCCTATAAAGCGGCAGTTGCCGAAAATGAAGACGGCGGCGAAAAAGACCCCGATAAAGGCATCACGATGGGCTTGTTTAGCTATCCCATTCTGATGGCTGCCGATATTTTGATGTTTAAAGCCAATAAAATCCCGGTCGGCAAAGACCAAATCCAACACATTGAAATGGCGCGCGACATCGCCGGACGTTTTAACCATATTTATGGCGAACATTTTGCCTTACCGGAAGCCGTGGTTGCCGAACACGGTGCGGTGCTATCCGGCTTGGACGGGCGCAAAATGAGCAAAAGTTACAACAACACCATCCCGTTATTTGAGCCAGAAAAAAAATTACGCAAGCTCATCAATAAAATCAAAACCAATTCATTAGAGCCAGGCGAGCCTAAAGACACCGAAGGCTGCACTTTATTTAGCATTTACCAAGCGTTCGCCAACCCTGAAGAAGTCGCCCACATCCGCCAACGTTACGCCGAAGGTATTGGCTGGGGCGAAATGAAACAAGTGTTGTTTGAGCATATCAACGAACACGTCGCCCCCGCGCGTGAACGCTACGAAGCCTTAATGGCCTCACCTGCCCATATTGAACAGCAATTGCAGGAAGGCGCGGCAAAAGCTAGGGCGATTACTGTGCCGTTCATTAAAGAACTGCGTGCGGCGGTCGGCATTGCGCCGATAGCTTAAAACTGGCTGAGGATTTGGTCGTTATCAACCTTAAGATGATAAGACCTTTCAGGTTTTAAAAACCTGAAAGGTCTTAGGTTTAAGTGATCGTAAATCCTTAGCTTTATTGCCTCAGCTACGCCAACCAAAACCACTTCTGGCTAGCGCATATTATTTAGCCATTACTCAAAGGAACCGTTATGAAATTCGTCCCCTGCCAAGACAAATGCACTTACAAAGACACCCACTGCGAAGGCTGTGGTAGATCGCACCAAGAAATCGCCGACACTAAAAAACTGGTGAAAGCGGCAGTGGAATTTGCCCAACAACAAGGTTATGAAAACGTCGAGGAATTTGGCGAAGCCATTGGTAAAAGCATCACCAAAAAATTGCTGAAAGCCCGTCCGGCGGCTTAAAGAGTAAAGTACAAAAAAATAAGGGCGGAAAATCCGCCCTTATTTGTACAACCAGTTTGTAAAACCAACGCGTAGCTAATTACTTGCTTGCTTTAATATGCTCAACCGCTTCTTCTGCGGCTTTAGTGGCAACCTCAGCATGGCCTAATGCAGCATGGTCGATAGCGACCTGAAGTGATTTAGCCGCAGCATCTAAATGATTTTTGGATTTGCCTTTCGCAACCAAAGAACCCGCTAAAGCATTATCTAAAGCCAATTTTGCATGTTCAAACAACACAGGCGCATGCCCTAATTTGCCATGTTCCACTGCGGCATTGGCATGGCTTAAAGCAGCACTGACTTGATCTTCGGAAATGGCAACAGCAGAGCTCAACGTTAACAATAAGCCTGCAAAAAGTGATGCTGATTTTTTCATTATTCTTTCCTCATGTTTAATTTGTCAAAAACGACTTAGTAATTATTATTTGCCGACACCAAATAGTGGCTCGACACTATCAGCTTACCTTGCTTCGCAATTATTTCAAGGGACTGATGCAATCAACTAGCCTAGTTTTTTTGCTAAGCCGATTACCAACAACCGTTTTCCCATTAATCACGATTTACCCTAACTGGCGCAATCACAAACATCACCACAAAACCTATCGCCGAAATAATCGCCAGCCATTTTGAAAACGAATAAACGCGGCGGAGATTGGCATTGGCTTTGGTGACAATACTAAATTCATCCAAATAAATAGTCTCACACGCGCCATTGCCGGTATCGGTACGCACGGTGCTGGTACCGCGATGGAAATTTGCCGCTGGATTGCTGTATTCCGCCAACATGCCGCGCAGACGGATATGGTCGCCAGGCTCTGCTGACATCAAGGCGGCAATCACGGTTTTATTGTCCGCCAACAAATGGTTGTTGGATAAATCCGTCATTTTAAATAGCTCGCCCGTTTCCCGATCCGGCCAGGCAGCCCAGCAAGTCCAACTGTCATTGTGGAAATCGATACGTTTGTAAACGCCAGTTGCCACGTTATCGCCCCAGATAACGCACAAATCCCGCAGGTTAATAAAATCCTGCCATTCCCCGTGATGCCAAATATCGTCAATTGCATCGGCGTTGTGATAACTGACCACAACGCCATCCAATTCATAATTAAACCGGGGAATGATGGTGTATTCCTGCTTATTTACCGTGGTGGTAAATGGTGTTTCATCGGTGGGGGTTTGCTTGGGTTCTTGCAATTGGCTGACATCGTAAAATTCAGGATTGGGCACTTTATCTTTATAAACCGCGCTGACTGCCATTACCGCCAAACCCAGTAAACACAGCCATTTAAAAATCAATTCAAAAACCGTACTTAAAGCCATCGCCGTTAATCCCCGTAAAATTATCTTAACGGGAATTATACGGTTCTTTTCTGCCTATCCCGCCACCAAGAAAACAGCCTAAAAGCCAACAAAACCGACAATATCCCCGCAAATAAAATCGGGTTGCTCAGGTCTTTTTTCACCAACCACCAATAATGCACTACCCCACCGATAGCAATGACATAAACCAAACGATGCAACTGTCGCCAGCGTTTACCACCGAGTTTTTTGATGAGCGCATTGTTAGACGTTACCGCCAATGGAATCATCAATAAAAAGGTCGGGAAACCCACGGTGATATACGGGCGTTTGATGATGTCTTTAATAATACTGTCCCAATCAAAAAACTGATCGAGCACCAAATACGTCAGCAAATGCAGGCAGGCATAAAAAAACGCTACCAAACCTAGCATTCGGCGGATGCGGGTCAACCAAAGCCAGCCGCTCAGTTTGCGTAACGGCGTAATGCTTAGGCCGAGCATGATAAACGTTAACGCCCAATAGCCTGTGGAACGGGTGATTTTTTCAATCGGGTTTGCGCCTAAATCATCAGTAAAGCCGCCGATTATCAACCTGATAAACGGCACTAAGGCCATCAGCAGTATGGCGATTTTCACCCAAGCTAAGGTTTTTTCGTTAAGTTGCTTTAATGTCATAGCGATTAAAAATTAGCCTGTAAATCCATGCCCGTATACAAACTGGCGACTTGCTCAGCATAGCCATTAAACGGCAAAGTCTCGCGTTTGAAAAACTCACCGATGCGGCGTTCTTTGGCTTGCGACCAACGCGGATGATCGACACTGGGATTTACATTGGAATAAAAACCGTATTCCCGTGGCCCAGCTTGCATCCATGAAGAAACTGGCTGTGTTTCGGTAAAGCGGATTTTGACAATCGACTTGGCACTCTTAAAACCGTATTTCCACGGTATAACCACACGCACTGGCGCGCCATTTTGGTTCGGCAAGACTTCACCGTATAAACCAAAGGTCAGCAAGGTCAATGGGTGCATCGCCTCATCCATCCGTAAACCTTCGGTATAAGGCCAAGCCAATACTTGCGAAAGCTCGCCTGGCATTTGCGCCGGATCATCCAGGGTAATAAATTCAACAAACTTGGCTTTACTGGTCGGCTCAACCTGTTTGATTAACTCAGCCAAGGGATAACCCAACCACGGAATCACCATCGACCACGCTTCCACACAGCGCAAACGGTAGACACGCTCTTCCATTGCCGCCAATTTCAACAAGGCATCAATATCAAAGGTTTTCGGTTTTTTGACTTCACCGTCAACGGTGATAGTCCACGGGCGGGTTTTTAAAGTATGGGCGTTACGGGCGGGATCTTCTTTACTGGTGCCGAACTCGTAAAAATTGTTATACGTAGTAACGTCTTTATAAGGCGTGGTTTTTTCCGACAACAAATACGCCGGGTTTGCGGTTGACGGCAATTTATCCGCCGCCCATAACCCAGTCGGCAATAAACTGGCTAACGATGCCCCCGCCGTAAGCTGCATAAACCGACGGCGATCGGCGTACAACTCCGGCGAGGTAATTTCTGAAGACGCAATGCGGGGGATTTTAGCTTTCATAACGGTGTTCCTTTGGGCTGTTTAACAGAAGGTGTCATGGAGTAGTCGTAAAAATCGTTAAATTCTTACAGCTAATTTCATTATCCCGTTAAAACCGCATTCGCCAAGGTAAACCGCACAGCCAACATCACAGGGTATAACTGACGTTACGCAGTAACGCGCTTTCTCCCGTTTGCCGCGTCGAGCACCGGAGTATTTGTCGGGAATAGCCCGAAGGGGTGCGGCATGGATGCCGCACGGCGGCAGATGGGCAGGAAGCCCATTCTGCCGTCCCCCGACAAATGCGAGGAGCGCAAGACATGAGCGGTAACCGGGCCGCCTTTTCTTTGGTTACTTGCTTTTGGCGGCGCAAAAGAAAGTAACTTGCCTTCGGGTGCGAGAACCCGATTTAATAAACATCGCGATAGCGATTCATTATTTTTTATTTTCTTCTCACAAAAGAGAATGCGTAACATCAGCCTATAAATCAAACCCGATAACCCAAAGCCGTTAATTCTTTGCCCAACTTCGCCGCAAAAATATCTTTAACGGTTTCCGGTAACTCCCGTTCCCAATCATTAATCGAGCTAATGGCATCAGTGGAAGTCATGTGGTCGCCAAAGGCTGACAAATTAGCCTGTAAAGCTTCCCGATTAATTTTAGTCTGCAAGAAATCTTCCAAAGCCTGCAATTTATTTTCAAAATTAGCCACAAAATCTTCATAAAAAAGCTTCATGTGATTTTCATCTTCTTGCAAATTTGCCAAATCAACCATTTGCTTACGGCGCTTAACACAGAACCTTAAGGCGAAGTCCTCTGCCGTATCATTTTCACGCCAGCCAAACTTGGTGTTATTGCGTTTTTTATTAAAACGCATAATGGAAAGCATCTCCGCGCGCGGATCACGAAACAGGAAAATACTTTTACTCTCAATCGTATTAAAAATTAAACGATAAGCACTTGGTGGTACTTTTTCCGCATATAAACGGTAATCTCCGCGTTTTTTGGCTTCTGCAGAATAACCTGCCCATAACGATTTAAATACTATTGCCAGCGATTCTTCACCTTTATTAAAAAAAGCATTTTCAGTATCGCGAAAACGAAGTCGACCAATGCTATTAAATTCATTTGTAAAGAGCGTAGGCCGGGTAGTAGCAAAACCTTCAACGGTGGTCACAACTTGTGCCAAACGGATCAAATACAGTAAATCCGGTGATTCAAAGGGATATTTTTTGTGAAAATAGATCTCGTCAGAACAAGACAAGGTATTCATCATTAATGTTGTCCCTGAACGTCCAGCAGCAAAAACCAAAACCGGCGTTAAAAACTCTTTGTCATTCATGCAGTTAACCCTTTATAAATTTAAAAAAATAAAACAAAACCATTACAACCACCGCCACCAAAACCACGAACGCACATGTAGAAAACCACGAATCGGGGTTTTAAGCAGTAACAGCAGCAAACCAATAGAATACAAACACCACACCGCCGCCCATTCATTGGGATTATTGGTGCTTAAATACGCCAAAAACGGCCCTGTCACGATATGGTAGGCGGTCATTTTCCACGAACCGTACAGCAACGGCATAATAAATGCGGCGACAATATACATATTGAACAGCACTAAATTAGCAATTGCCGGGATTTCCCAGGCGATATGCCATTGCCCCGAAACCGAACAGATTTTTTCCCCGCAAAACGGCACATTAAACGAATCAAAATAATCGCTAAACAGCACCACCTTGGTCTTCACCTCATAACACATCGGTGCCCAGTCAAAGGGATACAAACGGATCAGCAAACACACCGTGGCAACAAAACAAATGCTATACACCGTTGGCGAAATTTTCTTACGCACCGCCTCAGGAATAAAATACATCGACACCGCATTCACAAAAAACGGCTGGAAAGCGATATGGATATAACCCAATAAAGTCGCAATCTGATTGCCCGGATTGGCGCAATCATCAATCACCGTATAGGTATACGCCTGCAAGGCCTCCATTAACGAGAAAAATCCCAACGCCGCACACAAAGCAATCGGCTCTTTTTTATAGGCAAAATACACCGTACTGCCCAAACCAATCGCCGCCAAAACCGTTGACGCTTCGCCACTCCAACACATACCCTTCCCCTTTATTATTGTTATTATTATTTTTATCCCTCTTGGGATAGCCTTAACGGCAGGGGCAATCAAGCATCTCATTGCCAGCGACGTTGGCAGCAGGATGCTGCCAACCTAGGAATAGAAAGCACTATATAAAAGCGGCAGCTAATCCACAGAAGCGTATACTCATGAGAATATCGTCAAAAGAGTGCTAAAATACACGAACAAGACTGACCATTCAAACGTTTTTTAACCAAGGTAATTATGGTGCATCTTGCGTTAGGCTTCCAAAACAGATTTCCGACAAGTTTACGATTGAAGCATACAAGCTTCAGCTCAGTATAAGTCAGCATGAAATATTCGACGCATTTTTGTAGTTTTTGTCTGTGAATGTGTACTTTTAATTACAGAAAAGCACATTACCGACACCCTCATTAGGCAACCGCCTAAGCACCCGCCGCCCTGTAAATCCTGTCAGCATGAAACGATTGGTCTACCCGAACGGTTATATAACCCAACCCAGACTCAAGGATACACAATGATTACTGCAACCGAGAACAGCGTCATCGCTATATACGACAACCATATCACCGCCGAAGAAACCATTAGGGCACTCGACAAACTGGGCTTTGATATGAAAAAGCTATCGATAATCTGCAAAAGCGACCAAACCGAAGAACACCCCGTCGGCTTCTACACCTACAACGACCGGATAAAACACTGGGCGGGCGTCGGCGCATTTTTTGGCGGCTTCTGGGGGCTACTCTTTGGCTCAGCGGTTTTTATTGTCCCCGGCATCGGCTTACTGGCGCTAGCAGGGCCAATCGTCTCGGTACTGGTAGCCGGCTTAGAAAACGCCCTAGTCGTCGGCGGCTTATCGGTACTCGGCGCAGCCCTGTACAACACAGGCATCGCCAAAGAAGACGTCATCAAATACGAAACCGCGCTGATGGCTAACAAATACATCGTGATTTTGCACGGCAACAACGAAGAAACCGAGAAAGCCCGTGAATTGCTGCACACCCTGAAAATAGCCACACCAACCGAAGCCAGCGTGGATTAAAAAACACCAGCTTTTAAAAGCATCGCAAGCAATTGCATTAACAAAGGTCGGCATTAACCCCGGCCTTTTTTTATGGATTTGCATTAGGAGTCCAAAACATGTTTTGGACTCCGACAATAAAGCGGGGGCGTGACTATTCCGGTATTGGATGTCCTATAACACGCAACGCCGGAGCGTTGCAGGATGCGTTACTACGCGGAGCGTAGGAACGATAAAAATGTAGGTCGGGTTAGCGACAGCGTAACCCGACATTTTGGATACATCGTTCCCACGTTCCGGCATCACTACCATTAAGTTAAGGATTTATATTTTAGTTTCAATAAGATAGAGCACTGGTTACCAAGCTCCGGCTTGGTAACCCAAGTTTCAGAAGCTCTAGCTTCGAGAATGATTGGAAGCTAGAGCTTCCTATCCTGCATTCCCAAGCTGGAGCTTGGGAACGAGCATAAGGTCGGCATTAACCCCGGCCTTTTTTTATGGATTTGCATTAGGAGTCCAAAACATGTTTTGGACGCCGACAATAAAGCAGGGGCGTGACTATTCTGGCAATGGATGTTTCCTATAACACGCAACGCCGGAGCGTTGCTGGATGCGTTACTACGCGGAGCGTAGGAACGATAAAAATGTAGGTCGGGTTAGCGACAGCGTAACCCGACATTTTGGATACATTGTTCCTGCGCTCCGGCATCACCACCATTAAGTTAAGGATTTATATTTTAGTTTCAATAAGATAGAGCACTGGTTACCAAGCTCCAGCTTGGTAACCCAAGTTTCAGAAGCTCTAGCTTCGAGAATGATAGGAAGCTAGAGCTTCCTATCCTGCATTCCCAAGCTGGAGCTTGGGAATGAGCATAAACCCCGGCCTTTTTTTATGGATTTGTATTAGGAGTCCAAAACATGTTTTGGACTCCGACAATAAAGCGGGGGCGTGACTATTCCGGCATTGGACGTTTCCTATAACACGCAACGCCGGAGCGTTGCAGGATGCGTTACTACGCGGAGCGTAGGAACGATAAAAATGTAGGTCGGGTTAGCGACAGCGTAACCCGACATTTTGGATACATCGCTCCTGCGCTCCGGCGTCACTGCCATTACGTTAAGGATTTATATTTTCGTTTCAATAAGATAGAGCACTGGTTACTAAGCTCCAGCTTGGTAACCCAAGTTTCAGAAGCTCTAGCTTCGAGAATGATAGGAAGCTAGAGCTTCCTATCCTGCATTCCCAAGCTGCAGCTTGGGAACGAGCATAAGGTCGGCATTAACCCCGGCCTTTTTTTATGGCATGGCATTAGGAGTCCAAAACATGTTTTGGACTCCTACAATAAAGCGTGGGCGTGACTATTCCGGCATTGGATGTTTCCTATAACACGCAACGCCGGAGCGTTGCAGGATGCGTTACCACGCGGAGCGTAGGAACGATAAAAATGTAGGTCGGGTTAGCGACAGCGTAACCCGACATTTTGGATACATCGTTCCCGCGCTCCGGCATCACTACCATTAAGTTAAGGATTTATATTTTAGTTTCAATAAGATAGAGCACTGGTTACCAAGCTCCGGCTTGTTAACCCAAGTTTCAGAAGCTCTAGCTTCGAGAATAAGGTCGGCATTTACCCCGGCCTTTTTTTATGGATTTGTATTAGGAGTCCAAAACATGTTTTGGACGCCGACAATAAAACGGGGGCGTGACTATTCCGGCATTGGATGTTTCCTATAACACGCAACGCCGGAGCGTTGCAGGATGCGTTACTACGCGGAGCGTAGGAACGATAAAAATGTAGGTCGGGTTAGCGACAGCGTAACCCGACATTTTGGATACATCGTTCCCGCGCTCCGGCATCACCACCATTAAGTTAAGGATTTATATTTTCGTTTCAATAAGATAGAGCACTGGTTACCAAGCTCCAGCTTGGTAACCCAAGTTTCAGAAGCTCTAGCTTCGAGAATGATAGGAAGCTAGAGCTTCCTATCCTGCATTCCCAAGCTGGAGCTTGGGAACGAGCGTCAATCCCTGTGCCCTAGATTCCGGTAATCCCTGCCGATTTCCTCGGCGGTGCGGGCATCCAATACGGCTTGCGCGGCGGTTTCGATTTTTTGCTGCTGGGCGGGGGTGGTGTTTTGTGGGAAGGGGAAATTGTTGTAGATTTTTTGTAGGATGGGCTGACGCAAGGAAGCCCATCAATCCGGCTCAGGGCAATGATGGGCTTCCTGTCGTCAGCCTTTATGCCCTTGGGTGCATCCTACGATTTTGATTGCGCTAATAAATCTTGATACAAAGCAAACAAGAACGCTACCCGTGTTGCGTCGTCTTTGCCGGACTTGTAGCCGTAGGCGGCATCGACGGCTTTGTCGAGGTTTTGGTGGGCTTTGACTAAATTGGGCGGCATGGTCAGAGGGTTGTATAAATCCGCCAACGTGGAAGTTTGGTGTTCTGCCCTTGCATCTAAAATGGCTTGGGCTTTTTCCTCTATGGCTTTGATTTCTTTTTCGGTGGGATTAGGCCACGGGAAGTTGTTGTAAACAATTGTGTTTGAGTATTGGTAATCACTTTTCATTCGTCCACATACGCTTCGCATCCACGCCATGTGCATCGTTGATTGCAAAACACCAAAATGATAACGGCTGGCATTAGGAACAACCAATACGCTCGGATTAACAATCAAATCCGGCTCACAAAATCCAAGTGGCACATATTTTCTTTTTTCGGGTAGTGGTTAAATTTATAGTGATGATGGATAATTCATCACATGATAGAAGAAAAAATCACCTACCGATGTCAGGCTGAAAGCACTGATTTGATAAAAAATGGCCATTCCGGCAGCGGCAAACAGCAATATATTTGCAAAGCTTGCGGTCGCCGAGGTGTCATTAATGCCAGAAAGTCCAAACACAGCGAGGCTGAGAAAGAACAGATACTCAATGCCTATTTTGAGCGGCCTAGCATGCGCGGCATTTGCCGGATTTTCAACGTAAGCCGCCCGACTTTGGCAAAGTGGTTAAAAAAAAGCCCTGTTGAACCCTGAGCTGGAAGATACC
>Ga0247843_1000472_pt1 | contig 94845 bp, 59 predicted proteins | sample LaCruzMarch2017__FD_192420 | JGI IMG/M metagenome (GOLD analysis project Ga0247843, IMG submission 192420) | Freshwater microbial communities from meromictic Lake La Cruz, Castile-La Mancha, Spain - LaCruzMarch2017_8m | ecosystem: Environmental > Aquatic > Freshwater > Lake | place: Spain... | reverse complement strand
CTGTAGCAACTTGTTGCGTACCTGCAGCGTTGGAATACCACGCATACGTTCCTGTACCACCTGATGCACTTAATGTAGCCGTTGCGCCACAATTAACCACTGCAGCATTTGCTGTTGGCGCGGAAGGTAAATTTACAGTAACATTCACGGGAACTAATGCTGAAATACACCCTTGACCCATAAATGTAGTTGAGGCAACGTAATACGTTGTATTTGCACTTAAAGAAGGCGTAGTAAAGTTTGCGCCAGTTGCCAATTGGCCTGTACCGTTCGCATTGGAGTACCAAGTGTACGTATTACCTCCACCACCGGCTGCTGTCAAAGCTGCGGTTGTACCACAATTAATGGTCGTAGTTCCTGAAACTACCGGCTGCGCAACGTTGGAATTTACGGTAACTGGAACGGCAACCACGTTGGATTGGCATGGAGAACTCATCTGGGTGATTGTAACCAAGCCATGGCCTGTTCTTACACCGCCGGTATTTACTTGGTTGGTTCCGTTATTGTAAGAACCACCACCTCCACCGTTACCGGTAGATCCGTTATGGAACCCACCTGCACCACCTGAGTATCCTCCGCCTCCGCCTCCTCCACCGCTACTTCCATGCGTGGACGCTCCACCTCCAAAACCACCGTTGCATTGATTGTAGCAGCATGAAGTACCTCCAACACCACCGTTAACAAAGGCATTACCACCTGAACCGTAAGAACCTGCGGTTCCGTTGGTATTTAATCCTCCTCCACCAGCGGCTCCGCTGTTATTACATCCGTTTCCTCCGGCACCATTGGAACCTCCAGAAGTACATCCGGAAGCTTGTCCATTATTCCCGGTAACTGCATGAGCATTGAATAGTTGAGACCCACCATCATATTGTCCGCCACCTCCACCGGCCACTACCAAAGGTACGTTCGCAGAAGTCGTGACGAAGGAGCCACCTCCCCCGCTACCAGAGGTTGATACTCCCCCTTGTTGTCCTACTAAAATTTTAATTTGCTGACCAGCTGTCAATTGGAAGTCGCCTCGTATTTGGGCACCTTGACCAAATTGATTAGCTCCACCACCTTGAGCACCAAAGGCCTCAATTCGGTAGGTTGCGGTTGTTGGAACCGTCCAAAGCTGAATACCACTTGAAGAGGTTACTAAACTAGCCAAATTTGTAGCTGTATAAGCCGAATTTACCTGTGCTTGAGTTGGACCAAACTGTCCAGTTGCAGAACAGTTAGTAAAGGTGTAGATTGTACCAGCACCCATACCTGTGGTTGAAGCCACGTAATAGGTAGTAGCACTTGTTAACGCAGGCGTAGTCCAAGGACTTCCAGTTCCTGCGATGGTAGATCCTGCTGCGTTTGAATACCAGGTAATCGTATTACCACCACCTCCAGCTGCTGAAAGTGCTGTTGTTTGACCGCAGTTAATATTTACGTTCGGGTTAGCTACAGAAGGACTGGCAAGCGCATTAACCGTTACTACAACTGGGATAATGGCTGTTGCACAAGCACCCGCACCGGCACCCACATAATAAGTTGTTGTACCTGAAAGTTGAGGAGTTGTATAACTTGCTCCTGCTACTAATAAGGTTGAACCATTGGCATTGCTGTACCAATTAATTGCACCAAGATTGTTGGATGCAGTAATTGTAGCGGTTTGACCGCAGTTAATAGTTACATTATTTGCCGTTGGAGCGGTTAATTGATTTACTGTTACCGCCACAGGTGTTAATGCAGATGCACAAACTGCCGAATTCCAACTGATAGTAACTAATCCATTGCCTGTTTTAAAGCCTTGAGTGTGGGTTATAGCAGACGCTGTCGGATCAGTAAAACTTGAACCACCGCCGCCGCCGCCGCCATTATAACCGGATCCACCACCATAGTATCCACCACCGCCAGATCCACCATAATAAGCTGAACCGCCACCATTTCCTAAAGTACCAGCAGGACCACCTTGAGAGGCTCCAGCGCCTCCAGCAGCTTGAGTTCCGCCTTGACCGCAGTAGGTTGGATTCAGTGAATTATTAGTAAATCCTCCACCGCCAACTAATCCACCGCCAACGCCACCATGATCGTTTGTCCAGTTCCAATAGTAACCAGCACCACCACCACCACCAGCGACGATTTTTCTATCCGCTAAGGCTACACCACCGATTCTAATATCGGTAGCACCTCCACCACCGGCAACACAGCCACATCCATAAGGCACGCCTCCACCATTCCATCCTCCAACAGACATAGAGCCTTGACCACCTACATTCACATATACTGTTTGTCCAGGTGTTACAGAGATGGTAGCTTGAACACGCCCACCATTACCACCAGTACCATAACTTGAAGTACCGCCTTGCGATCCTTGCGCGTCAACCGTGATAGAAGTTACACCTGCCGGTACCGTCCATGTTTGCTGAGCCCCGGTGTAATTAAATGATTGAGAGCCTGGAGTTGTACTCACAGAAGCAACATAATATGTTGTTCCTAAGGTTAAGGCTGGAGTAGTATAATTAGCTCCAGAAGCAACTGCTCCAGTTCCATTTGAATTGGTATACCACGTATAAGAATTACCCGCACCATTAGATGCTGTTAAATTTGCTGTAGTACCACAACCAACCACTGCAGCATTTGCTGTTGGAGCCGCTAAGGCGTTGATCGTAATCGGAACAGCCACTGGAGTAGAAGCACAACCTACACTGTTCCAAGAAATTGTCACAAGACCATTTCCTGATTTAAATCCTTGAGTTTGAGTAACGCCTGTGGCTTGGTTATTTGCAAAACTTGAACCGCCGCCGCCGCCGCCGCCGCCATATCCAGAACCACCACCATAGTAACCACCACCACCTGAACCTGCATAATATCCGGAACCACCACCGTTTCCTAATGAACCGGCTGGACCACCTTGATTTGCACCAGCACCACCAGCAACCTGAGTACCACCTTGTCCACAATATGTAACGTTGTATGCATTATTTGTTTTTCCTGCTTCTCCGCTTAAACCACCACCATTTCCACCGTGGTCGTTTGTCCAGTTCCAATAATATCCAGCACCACCGCCACCACCGGCAACGATAGTACGGTTTGCTAACGTATTTCCACCAATACGAATATCTGAGGCACCACCGCCACCACCAACACAACCACATCCGTAAGGTGTTCCGCCACCGTTCCAACCACCGGTTGAATAATTACCTTGGCCTCCAACATTTACAATAATCGTTGCACCTGGCGAAACTGGTATTGTTGCCTGTGTTCTTCCGCCCAAACCAGCAGTTCCGTACCCTGTATTTCCTCCTTGTGCACCTTGAACATCTACGTTAACTGAGGTTACTCCTGCGGGAACCGTCCATGTTTGTTGAGAACCGGTATAATTAAATACTTGGCTGCCTTGATTCATATTTGCTTGAACTGCATAAATTGTTGTTCCAGCAGCAAGCGATGTCGTTGTAAATGGAGAACCTGTTCCTAGAAGGTTACCCCCTGCTGCTGCGGAATACCATGCGGTGTTATTACCACTTGATGAAGTTAAGGTAGAAGTTGCCCCACAATTAATGGTTGTTGTACCAGAAATTACCGGCTGCGCCACGTTTGAATTGACGGTAACCGTTACTGGCGCTAAATTACTTTGACACAGCGCTTGAGCCGCAGTAGTTGCAGAAATTTGTGTTAGGAAAGTTGTTGCGATACTAGTAGCGGTATTGTCATCAATATACCCACCACTGTTGGCAGCGTATAATAAATAGTAAAGTCGAGTTGTCCCTGCTAAGCCAGAGATATCGTGTTGTGTATTATCTGTATTGGTTGCCCATGTATGTGTTGCACCTGCGTTGTTTGGAATAATTACCATTTGGTTAATCGACGGGTCTCCTGCACTATATACGCGCTTCAACATTACTTTGTAGGTTTGACAACCAACCGTTACGGATAGTGTGGTACCATTATATGTTCCACTACCATCTGCACCATTGTTTCCTGAAATTGAAAACGAAGATAGGTTAACAACATCTGCCGCAAGAACCCACATGTTGGTGAGTTTTTTCGTGAAATATTGTCCTCCTGCACCAAAGGCCGCAGAATTTGCAATTACACCATCAGAATAGTTAATGTTATTTCCAAGGTTTGTACTGATATAGTTACCTCCATCATACATATCGTTTCCACCATCTGAAATGTAATTACTATTGGCTCCGTTCGGACCATCCATCGTAAAGTTATACCCATTAGGAACAGAAGAACCGATGGCAGCACCGTTTGTATTCACGCCATTAAGAATGTTGGCAAGCGAATTTGCATTACAGCCCGCCTGACCGGCTGAAGTACCTACATAATATGTTGTACTTGAGATTAATGCTGGTGTAGTGAACGATGCACCTGTAGCAACTTGTTGCGTACCTGCAGGATCTGAATACCAAACATAGGTTCCAGTGCCATTTGAGGCCGTTAAGGTTGCTGTATTTCCACAGTTAATAGAAGCGTTATTTGCTGTTGGTGTTGTTGGCGGGTTCACTGTAATTGCTACCGGAACCACGGCACTAACACAAGAAGATGACATAGAAGTGATCGTAACAAGGCCCTGTCCAATTCTAACTCCTCCAACATTGGATTGACTGGTTCCATTGTTATAGGAACCGCCACCGCCACCGTTACCATTGGCACCATTGTGGTAACCACCAGCACCACCAGAGTAGCCGCCTCCACCGCCACCACCGCCGGTATTACCGTGCGTACCACCACCGCCACCAAAACCTCCAACACAAATCGCATTAGAACCATGGTTACCTCCATTTCCACCGTTGGTGAATGAAGCACCCCCAGTACCGTATGTTCCAGATCCACCATTAGTAGAGAAACCACCACCGCCTGCGGCACCGCTGTTGTTACAACCATTTCCTCCGTTACCTCCTGCACCACCTGTAGTACACCCTGTTGGCTGACCACCATTCACCGTAACTGCATGGGCATTGTATAAAGACGATGAACCGTCGTATTGACCGCCACCACCTCCGGCAACAAGCAAGGGAACGTTAGCCGATGTAGCTACAAAGGAACCACCACCACCAGAACCAGAGGAAGAAAACCCTCCTGCTTGACCAACGATAATTTTTAATTGCTGTCCGGCTGTTAAAGCAAAATCGCCACGGATTTGAGCTCCACGACCAAATTGATTATTCCCTCCCCCTTGCGCACCAAATCCCTCAATGCGGTAGGTGCCAGAGCTAGGAACGGTCCACAATTGAACCCCACTTTGCGAAGTTACTAGTCCATTAAGGTTTGTGCTCGAATATGCACTATTAACTTGTGCTTGGGTTGGACCAAACTGTCCGGTAGCACTACAGTTAGTAAAAGTATACACTGTACCCGCGGCTCCGCCAACACCTGCTGAAGTAGATCCTACATAATAGGTTGTATTTGCAATAAGTTGTGGGGTTGTGAAATTTGCACCTGTTCCAACCTGTGTTGTACCTGTGGAGTTAGAAAACCACGCATAGGTTCCAGTGCCGCCTAATGCACTTAACGCGGCAGTCGCGCCACAGTTTACCACTGCGCCGTTAGCTGTTGGAGCGGACGGTAAGGTTACCGTTACGTTTACTTGGGTGCGCGCACCAGTACAGTTGACATTGATTGTTTGATAGGTTATGATTACTTGACCGTTTCCGTATTGCGACCCTTGTGAATGCACTACGTTTGTCGCTTGTGGGATCGCATAATTGGACCCGCCGCCGCCGCCGCCGCCATAATACCCACATCCACCGCCGTAGTATCCGCCGCCGCCGCCACCTGCGTAATACGCGTTACTCCCTCCATTGCCTAAGGTTCCTGCCGGATATCCTGAAGCTCCCGAACCACCCGCTGCCTGAGTTCCTCCCGCCCCACAATAAGAACCAGAATATGAACCACAACGCAGTCCATTTCCACCATTCGTATTTCCACCAGCGCCACCATTATTAGAATAACAATATCCATAATAATATGCGCCTGCACCACCACCACCACCGGCTACTACCTTGCGATCTGACAATGCCGTTCCACCAATTCGAATATCCGAGGCTCCACCGCCCGCCATACCACGTCTATAAGTATTCGAACTATAATATCCAGAACCTCCACCGTTGTATGTATTGGTGTATCCACCATAACCCGGAGATTGGCCAACAAAGACATAAATCGTTTGTCCCGGAACCACGGGGATGGTTGCCACTGTTTTACCACCTAGTCCACCACTTCCGTAGGAATACCCACCACCTTGTGCTCCTCTTGAATCTACTGTGATGCTATTAACACCTGCTGGCACAGTCCATGTTTGCATTCCACCGTTATAATTAAACGTAGCAGATTGGTTAGCCCCTACTGACACATATTGGTTTTGCACCCAATAACTGGTATTAGAGGTTAAGGCAGGCGTAGTGAATGATGCCCCCGTTTGCAAGAGGTTACCCGCTGCTGCTGCGTCATACCACTGAATGAGCCCACCCGGAGCAGAAGCATTCAAGGTAGCTGTTTGGCCGCAGTTAATAGTAACGTTATTCGATGATGGAGCAACGCATTGTGCACTTGCCGTGAACAGCGAAGATCCAACTAGGAATGTTACAATTGATTTTGAAAGACTGGAGAGCGAACGTAGTAAAGTAGTCATGTTTAAAAATTTAGGCAGGTTAAATTTACAAATTCGTAATTAAAAAAATCAAACGTATTGTGTTATCAAATTAAGAATTCAAACAGAAAGCTGTTTATTTTGAATATTCAATTAATATCATCGAATATTCATTGAAAAAGAATGAACGTAAAAAACGCTCAATTTTACTTTTTCTCTTCGCAATCGCGAAAAAAGGGGGTAGATTTAGTAGCATAAGGTAGGTTTAGGTGATTCAAAAGTAGTAGTATTTCTAATTCAAGGTTACATCATGAAATTCCATGTATTTATTTTACGTGTAATTACGTATTAATTACTGCGTGTTTCTAATTAACTATGAAAGGTAGTATCATGTGTTTTTGAGTACTGGTTGAAACAAATTGTGCAAGGTATTTGCCACTAGCTAATGGAAGGCTTAGTGATTGGCTTCCTTCTAATGCTGCATCAAACACTACGCGGCCTTGCGCGTCAAAAATACGTGTTTGAAAAATTTCATCCGTTGGAAGGGAAACACTGAACGATCCACTGTTAGGATTTGGGTATAGGCTAAACACCGTGTTATCTATGCTCGGTGCCTCTGCATTCATAAGATTTTGTACATGAAAGGAGTCAATCATTTGACAGCCGTTGGCATCGGTAATGAGCACCTCATAGAAACCCGAGCTCAGCGAAGCTAAATCCTCAGATGCGTCGTTGGTATTCCATAGATACGTATAGGGTGCTACTCCCCCTTGGGCTGTAAGATCAATCGCCCCATTGTTTAAGACCGTTTCATCCGTAACAAATCCATTAGCCACGATCGCTGAAGGAGCAATCAAGTTAAAGGCTTGTTGTATTGAACATCCATTTCCATAAGAAAGCGTTGCTAAATATGTGCCAGCCCCTAAGCCGCTTAGATGGGTTCCAACACTTCCCTCTGACCAAAGCACCGAGGTGGCTGTATTATTTGTAACATTCAACTGTATTCCCCCATTGTATGAATCAGCGCACAAAGGATCTGCTTGAATAACGGTGTAGGTTGGAGGAATCACATCATCTACAAACACAGCGGTATCTAAACGACATCCGTGCGTTCCCTCAATGTGTACCGTATAAGTGTTCGTGGTAAGACTGGGATTAAATACACCCGTTACGTTATTCCCCCAGCTTACATCAAACGGTGCTTGTGCACCTTGTATTAATAAGGTTACTGACGCATCTTGGATATAGCAAGAATCGGTCAACAAAAAGGCAGGAACAATCGGGTTCCAGGTATTTGAGGCAGCCAATACCGCTTGAAAGGCATCTAACCTACCCGCACCTAGTTTACCGGCATAGCTTGGATTCAATGCATTTAAGGGTGCTGCGGTATTTTTTAGAATTTGTTCAATTTGAATGTTTGAGATGCATTTATTGGCTGATAGCATTAATGCCACCGTTCCACTTACATAAGCGGCCGCGAACGAAGTACCATTCATGTTCAAGTACCATCCGCTAGCAGGCGATACTGCTACATCGTATCCTGGTGCAGCTAAATCTACGGAATCGTTGTGATTGTGGGTTGAACTGGGATCACCGATCCACTGCTCATGATTATCGGATGGGCCAACCGAAGTTACAGAAAACACGTGGTTATAGGAAGCGGGATAAACCAGGGCATCAGGTAATCCACAGGTGTTGCCATTTCCAGCTGCGGCCACGATAAACGAACCATTGGCTGAAACCTCCTCCATTACGTCCTGTTCGATTTGGCTGTAAAAGCACCCACTGGTCCAACTGATGTTAATTACATCGGCGCCCGCGTAACTTGCCGCCAAGACCTCATTAAAATTCATTTTATACAGGGCAAGGCTGGTATTGAAGCCAATAGAACTTAGACCATAGCCATTGTTCGTTTTACCAGCGGCAGTGATTGCAACGGCAGTTCCATGGGTGGTAGATGCATTGTTATTGACGTCGTAGTAAATATATTTCCCTTCTAGGTCCTGGTGATTCACATCGAAATTTTGATCGCACACAGCAATCACCACTTGATTATCGCCTTGGGTTAGATCCCAAGCTTGAGGCGCATTGATCAGCATTAAGGCATAATCAGAAATTCCCGCTTGACTGTTTAAATCATTTGGGACGTATAAAGGGTTGTATTCAGGGCCTCGTTCGATGCTATAAATTTTACTTCCTAAAGAAGCACACGCCTCTTTAAATTGCAGAAGATCGCACTTCCCGTTCACTTCATACACTTTTTGAAGTTCAGGATTTCTACTTGCACTGAGTGCTTTTACAGGGGTAGTCAATTCAAATCGATTGCTTAGCGCACTCCAAGCAGTTGAACTAAATACCGAAGGATCAGCTTTAAACCAAAAGGTAGATTGTTGAGAGAAAGCGACAGAAATCGAACAGACAATGAAAGTCGTTTTAAGAAAAGATAACCAGTTCATAGCGTAAGGTTTAGTGTTGTTTTGCCCGAAGGCGAACACGCTTACGCAACTGGTTCGAAGAAGGTTACAGAAATTAAATTAGATTACCTCCTATTCAGCAATGCTTGGTTTTAAATCTTTCAAGATCAGCTGAACGGTGGAGCGCTTATTGAATTCATTAATATCAAGCGTATATAAGGCATCAAAGGCCAATCCCGCATGGGTTAGCGCTTCTTTTTCAATCAGATTAAATCCGATAGCGTTTAACCCCGCGACCGATCCTTGCTGTGCCAGTGACAACTTTAGATGCAAGTCCTTCAGCACCTTGGCTTGCGTGGCGTACACCTCGTTGGATTGAAAAACAGGCTTTAGATTGCCTGGGCCATGAGGCTCAAAGGCTTCTAGCACTCGTACCAATTTCGGAATCGAAAATACGGATTCACTCCCAAAAATCTCATTAAAATTCAGGGTGGCTTCATAGCTTAAAACGGGGGTGCGCGGATTGGTTTCAAAATACACAGAAGCCAAATCATTCAACATCTGTTTCAGTGCGTTGAAGTGCTGGGGGTGCAAAGAAAGCCCTGCGGCATGCTGATGCCCACCAAACTGAATTAATAGGTCAGCGCACTGAATTAATGCGTGGTGGATATCAAAATTCCCGACCGTACGCGCAGAACCCGAAAGCACTCCTTGATGTTCCGTTAGAATAAGGGTTGGGAGTGGATATTTCTCGATGACCCTGGAAGCCACAATACCTACTACCCCTTTATGCCAGTGAGGCGCGAACAACACATTCACCGAGCGATCGCCTGGTTCATTTGCGAGCATCTCCAATGCTTCTTGGGTGATTTGCTGATCGAGTCCTTTTCGCGTGGCATTGTCTTGCTCAATGTCATGCATCAGTGCATCCAAGTCTTCGGATACAGGATTCAACATGCATGCCACGGCAGCTCTTCCCGATCGGATTCTTCCTGCGGCATTAATTCGCGGGGCAATCCCAAAAACGAGGTCGTTCAATTTAATCATTCCAGAACGATTCGCCGCGGAGAGCATCTTTTTAAAAGCAGGACGCGCATACTCATTGATCTGTTTAAGGCCATAAAAGGCGTATATCCTGTTTTCATCGGTAACGGGCACGATATCTGCCGCAATGCTCAAGGCCAGTAAATCCAAATTGACATAGAGTTCATCCAAGGGCCACGCATTGGAACTAAACAAGGCCTCTAATAATTTCATCCCAACTCCTGCCCCTGAAAGGCCTTCAAACGGATAGGTATCCGCAGGCACCTTGGGGTCCAAGATAATTGCCGGAGGCAGGACCTCCCCGGGCTCATGATGATCACACACAATTACTTGTATATTATTGGAAATTAAGGTTTGAATTAGTTCTACGGAACGCACTCCACAGTCTAGGGTAATTAGCACATCAATATTATCACTAATTGCTGCTTCTACTCCTGCTTGACTTAGGCCGTATCCTTCTGCATAGCGGTCGGGAATATAGTAATCAATAAAAGCCACCCTTCCTCGCAAGGCATTCATAACGATAGCCACCGCTGAGGTACCATCTACGTCGTAGTCGCCAAATAATCGAATTCGTTTTTTTTCTGTAATTGCTTGATTTAACAGGTCAACTGCTTCCTGCATGTGAGTAAACAAAAATGGGTCGTTCACTTGGCTCAATTTAGGCCTAAAAAAGCGCTCTGCTTCCTGGTAGGAGGTTACACCCCGATGCACCAAGAGGGATGCAATTAATGGGGTTATTTTAACTTCTTTCGCTAATTGTTCAACCTTTTCTGGACAGGCTGGGTCCTTTGGAATCCAAGTGTAGTTCATGAATAAAAATTATAATAAAACACAATACGCTTTACATCAAAATTAATTGTTTATCTTCACCTCAAACTTTAAATCTTTTTAATATGAAAACAAAAAATTTACTTTGGATAGCGCTTCTAGGTCTTGCTGTATCTTGTACGGTAAGCAAGCGAATTGACAAATGGGGATACAAGGTATCTTTAAACAAAAACAACCAATCGGAGCTAAGCAACGAGGAAGTAGCTGCAGTTCCAATGACTGAGCAAACCAATTCAACATTACAAACAGTTCAGACTGAGCAGGTTGTTTCATTGGTTGAAACTGCGCGTGTAGAACCTACTGCAGAATCAACATCACCAATGGTAAAAGTACAAGCCGTGAAAATGGTGAACACGAATCAAACAAATGCAGCAGTTGCGATGAAATTGAACAAAAAGGCTGAGCGCATTATGGCTAAGCTTAATTCAAATGAAGCAAACGCGAGTAATTCAAACCGCACAGATACCTGGGTATATATCGTGCTAATGTTGTTAGTTCCCTTTGGAACAACAATTTCGATGTATCTATATGAAGGAAGTTGGACAAAGCGTGTAACTACCAATTTGATTCTAACCTTACTTTGTGGTTTACCAGGATTTATTCATGCCTTGGTTGTGATTTTTGGCAACAAATAATCAGGCCTTTTAAGGATAGTGAGCCGGGGAATTATTCTCCGGCTTTTTTATTGAACTCAAGGCGCGAAAGAATCATGGAATGAATGCTTACCGATGCATTTCCGTGATGATATCGGTCAAGGAACCACTCCCCTTTTTCGTTCTTGCATAGCACATTAAATCGATCGAAAAAGTCGATTCCTAAGTGTTCTCCGAGCGAACGAACTGTATGTGTGATTTTGTCTATAGAACAGCCAGAAGCCTTTACCTCTGCTTCGTTAGCTGCGATAACAATAGCTGCTTGTTCAAAACAAAATCCGTGCGCATCAATGGGTGTTCCATGGGTTTTCCAATTTGATACAAAGGTGTTCAATGTATTATTAACGATGAATACTTCTTCGGTATTCAACATTCGATTGGCCACAAACACCCAAGTTCTTCGATCTGTCATCTTTCTTACAAATCAGCTGCTTGAGCAATTAATTCCGCTACATCAAGCACTTGAATATCTGCCTCTTTATTAAAATTCTTTACCCCATCGGTCATCATGGTATTACAAAACGGGCAACCGGTAGCCACGATATTTGCCTCAGATTCTAGTACATCTTCTGTACGTTCAATATTAATTTCTTTATTGCCCTTCTCTGCCTCTTTAAACATTTGAGCACCACCCGCTCCACAGCAAAGGCCGTTGGTTTTACAGCGCTTCATTTCCACCAATTCACCGTCGAGGCTCTCAATAAGGTCGCGAGGCGCTTTGTAGACATCGTTCGCTCTACCCAAATAACAAGGGTCGTGGAAGGTAATTTTCTTTCCTTTGAAGGTGCCTCCATCGATCAGGGACAATTTACCTGTATTAATTAAATCCTGAATCAACTGGGTATGATGGAGCACCTCATAGGACCCACCCAGCTCGGGATACTCATTCTTTAGTGTGTTAAAACAATGCGGACAACCTGTAACAATTCGCTTTATTTCATAGCCATTGAGCACTTGAATGTTCATTTGAGCCTGCATCTGAAATGTGAATTCATTTCCAGCGCGTCGCGCAGGATCACCTGTGCATGACTCTTCCGTACCTAGCACGGCAAATTTCACCTTACAATGGGTTAAAATTTTGGCAATTGCCTTGGTGATTTTCTTGGCACGGTCGTCAAAACTACCGGCACATCCTACCCAAAACAGGACGTCAGGAGTTTCTCCTGCGGCCATCATTTCGGCCATTGTTGGAACTTTCAAATTCATCCTATTAATTTTCTTCGGTCCATTTCATACGATCAGCAGGTGAAAACTGCCATGGCGCACCATTATTCTCAATGTTCGTTAACATTCCTGTTAATTCCGTTGGAACTTTTGACTCCTCCATAACCAGGTATCTTCTCAGATCAACAATAATGGAAAGTGGATCAATGTTCACTGGGCATTCTTGCACACACGCATTACAACTCGTACAAGCCCAAAGTTCTTCGGGGGTAATGTAATCTCCCAGCAAGGACTTTCCGTCATTTAAATCAAAATTCTTTGCTCCAATTTCTGACAAACGATCACGCGTATCCATCATGATTTTTCTAGGAGAAAGCAATTTTCCAGTTTGATTCGCCGGACACACAGAAGTACAACGGCCACACTCGGTGCATGAATAAGCATCCAATAATTGCTTCCAAGAAAGGTCTTGTACATCTTTGGCACCAAAGCGTTGAGGAGCCTCTGTAGTCGTCGCTGCAGCATATGGGTCAGCGGACGGGTCAAGCATTAATTTTACTTCCGCTTCCACGGACTCCATATTATTGAATTTTCCTTTAGCGTTCAAGTTGGAAAAGTAGGTATTTGGAAAAGCAAAGAGAATATGTAAATGCTTGGAATACGGCAGGTAATTTAAAAACACAAATACCATAAGGAGGTGCCCCCACCAACCAATCGAAGAAATAATATGAAGTAAATCCATGTTGTTGATTTTCCCAAAAACCAAGGGTCCGAGGTATTGACTTACCGCGAAACCATACCCCACATTAGAACGCCATATTTTGTCTGCTTCATCTGCGCCATTCATCATGAAAATAAAAATGATCAGTAGCAACTCGAACAAGAGAATCAGGTTGGCATCATTTCTTGCCCAACCGTTTAGGTCTGAGGAGGTAAACCGCGGAATCTTGATTAAATTTCTACGGGAAAAGAAGATCAAGGTGGCAATGAATGTAAGTACCGAAAGTACTTCAATTGAACTGATTACGAAGGTATAAAAAGCACCTAACCCTGCATGGTAAAAGAATCGATGAGACCCGGTGAACCCATCAATAAAAACCTCGATTAGCTCAATTTGGGTAATGATAAAGGCCACGTAAAAAATAAAATGTAAGATTGCCGGAATTGGTCGATTAAACATTTTTTTCTGGCCAAAGGCTACCAACAACATGGTCTTAATTCGCTCCCCTACTCGATCGGTTCGGTTGGTGGGACGGCCAAGTTTAATTTGCTTCACAATTGAGCTCATTTTCCATGAGAAAAGAGTCATTGAAACCAGCACTAAGACGACGAAAACAAAGTGTGCTACCATAGCGCTACTCAGGGATTGTATCTAACCACTTTTTTAACTTTCCTTCTTCCTTTCCAGTGAGTTGGAGCCCTTTATTTTTTCGTCCAATCACAGATAGATGCACATAACGTTCCGGGTGTGCTTGTAAATCGTCCACGAGCTCTTGGAGCTCATTGTTTGTTTCAACCAGTTCGTTATATAGTTTTTCGTCATGCACTAGTTTCCCCAAGGTACCCTTTCCACTGTTCACATCTTCGAGCATGTAATTAAATTTTTTCAAGGTAGTTTGGGCTTCAAGAATAGTCCCCTTGAAGTCTGCACTCACCATGTCATCTGTCACTTTTTTGGTGTTCCCAATAATTGCAGTTACCTCATCGCTACTTTTTTCGAGGTTCAAGGTTATCCGTTCCACGTGGTCCATGATTTTAGAAAACTGTGCCTTTTCTTGCCCCACAAACCCTTGGATTTCTGAGGATAAATCCCCGATTTTCTTGATGGTGATTTTTAGCTCTTTAATGCTTGCCGTGATGTCGTTGGAACCTTTTTCATCAAAAACTCCAGAAAGCGAATTCACCATGCCGTCGATATGCAGGATAAGGGTTTGAAGTTTCTGAGAAATTGGATCTGCATATTGTTTAACCTGAGAAAACATATCGGCGGACATCTTTCCAGGAATTTCATCCCCGGAACGGTAGTTTCCGGTTTTAGGTTTGCTGGGATAATTAACAATGAGTCCTTTGGTTAAAAGATCCAAAGACCCTAATTCGATGACTGTACCTTTAGGTAATTTAATGTCTGATTCACTCACGCTGAATTTAATTTTCACTCGGCGATTCTCTGGATTCGTTGGTGCGTTTTCGATGTCTAGAATTTTCCCAATAATCACCCCGTTCAAGGTGACATTTCCAGACACCATTAGTTGGCCAGAATTAGGGAAATAGGAATAGAACGTATTATCCCCGCCGAGCAGACTATAACCCTTTAAAAAATTAATACCAAGCACCAATAATACGATGGCACCAACCGCAATAAAACCTGCTTTTATTTCTTTGGAAAGTTTCAACATTTATTTTTCTGCTAATTTAATGGCTTTTTCGATACTGATGCGCTCTCCGTTAGAGAAAGCGATAACAAATGCGCTAGAAAAGCCTTTTTCTTGCATTGCTGTTTTATGTTTCTTAGCCCCTTCGAGGTCTTTGATAAACATGCCCGTGTAATATTTATACAGATTATCTTGGGTATATTCTTTGACTGGAACGTCTCTAAATTTAGGGGCATCCAATGATAATTTTTCAGCAGAGGATACGATTTGAACCGCAAAAAACACTTCAGAAGAACTTATTGGAACCGCGGATACCGAATCTACCACCGTGGAATTTATTGGTTTCGTATCCGGTTTCTCTGGAATCACCACATGGTCTTCAGTAAGCGTTTTTCCTTCGTAGGTATTTTTATATATAACGAACGCTTTAAGCATGGCGTTCGACATTTTCTCTTGCCCGGCAGCATTTCCGATGAACGCCTCCTCATTTGGATTGGTAAGAAACCCTGTTTCAATGAGAACGCTCGGCATCGCTGTTTTATACAACACCAAAAAACCAGCTTGTTTAACTCCTCGATCATATCGGCCGATGCTTTTAAACTCTGATTGTAAAAAACCAGCGAACTTAATCGCATTATTTAGATTCACATTTTGCTGTAATTGGATTGCGATCATGGCATCCGGTGTTAAATCGAAAGCCTTGTATTTTGCGCCTTTATCCTCTTCCAATGAAATGATGGAGTTTTCTCGTTCCATTACCTTTTGTTGAGATTCAGTTCTATGTAAACCAAGCACATAGGTTTCCGTACCATAGGCCGCGGAGGAACCCGCATTTGCGTGAATGCAGATGAACAGGTCTGCATTGGCTTTATTTGCAATATTCGCACGTTCAATTAATTCCACAAAAACATCCGTTTCACGGGTGTATTTCACGGTAATGGTTGGGTATTTCTCTTTGATTAATTTTCCCAGCGTCAGCGCCATAGATAAACACACATCTTTTTCATTGGCATATCCGCCATGGCAACCAGGATCTTTACCACCATGTCCGGCATCAATAACCACGGTTTTTAATTTTGGGGAATCAACACCTTTCTGAGCAAAAAGATTGGTTGAAACAAAAAGGTTGCACAAGATACATGCAACAAACGCGTTCCTCAGAATCAGCGCTTTTTTTGGTAGTTTTGCAATACGTTCCATGATAGATTTCAAATTTACGTTCAAGATTCAAACGAAAGTTGTACCACCTTGGCTACTTTTCTTCGTTGGAATGTTAATAATGTGTTTTTCTTTAAACGCACAACGTGTAATTTCGGATACAATCTACCAAAATGACCAGCACGTTGATGAAATTATAAAATATGGTGCTCGAGACTCTTCCTACTATGATGTGCCCTCCAAAAAAGCCTATTTATACGGAGGAGCATACGTTGAGACGCTTACGAGTAAACTCACCGCGGGTGCCATAATCATCGATTTTGACCAGAATGAAGTTGAAGCGAGTTATATTCTGAACGCGGACAGTATGGCGATAGAGTACCCAGTTTTTGTTGAATCTGGCGAAACCATGACTTGTAAGCGCATGCGGATGAATACTGAAACGCAAAAGATCTACATTGAATCGCTACAGGTTAAACAGGATGAATTGTTTTTTAACATGGGAGAGGCGAAACGCTATCCTTCAGATCAAATACATTTAAAAAAGGGAGTACTTACGACCTGTGATCAAGAGGAGCCTCATTACCATTTTTTATTGACGAAAGGAGTTGTTGTGCCCGATAAACGCATAGTGGCGGGTCCGATGAATCTTTGGATTAGTGGGATTCCCACGCCCATTGGACTACCCTTTGCTTTTATTCCACAGCAGAAGGAGCGCACCAAAGGACTACTCTTCCCGGAATTTATCCCCAGCTCAAGTTATGGATTTGGTATTCAAAATTTAGGGTATTTTATCCCGATTAACGAGCATCTTCAAACGAGTGTGTACGCCAATTTATACAGCCGGGGAAGTTGGGGGATTAGGAATGAACTAGAATATGCCAAACGCTATGGATTTACTGGGCGAATCGGTCTTGGTTATCAGCAATTCAACAACGGATTTCCGAGCTACAGCAAGAATAATAAACTTACGGTAACGTGGTCGCACAACAAGCAACAAAAATCAAATCCTTTTTGGAATTTCACCTCAAACGTTAATTTCATCTCCGATAATACTTCCAAAAACAACCCTGACCCAATAAATCCTGCATATTTCAACAACTCCTTTAATTCAGACATCAACCTAACGCGCTTTTTCCCGGGAAAACCATTAACCATGGGGGCTAAAATCTCCATGCGTCAGAACTCTTTAGCGCAGAACATGGCCTTAGTTGCTCCGGTAATGAATATAAACATGACCCGTATTTTTCCGTTTAAGCAGCTGATTCCACTTCCCAGATCTGAATTCGGGAGAGCCATTCAACGCATTGGATTAACATATAATTTTGAAACTCAAAACAAAAGCACCTTCGCAGATTCACTCATCAGCCCCGTTGATTTTACAGGAATCGGGCAAACTTTTTTTAATGGTGTAAACCAAGGAATCGGGCTACAAACAACCTTTGGGTTATTTAAAAATGCAGTGAAAATAAACCCCACGTTGAATTATGGAAATAAAATAAATTTCCAACAAATTGAGAAAAATTACGATGTATTATCCAACAGTACGCTTACTGATACCCTACGAAAGGCCGCTATGGGGAATGAATTTAGTTTCAGCGTTAATGCAACCACGGTGGTCTATAGCTATTACAAGGTGCTTGGGAAAAACAAACCCATAATACGGCACTTAATGACTCCTTCTATTGGGTATCGGTATGTGCCTAAACTTAACGAAATGGTTACTGCCAACGTGGGACCGAACCTCAGTAGCATTAGTTATTCTCCATTTGAGCGAAGCATCTACGCATTCGGAAATACGCAAGCTTCATCGTTTTTAAATTTTGGGATCAACAACAGCGTTGAGCTAAAAATGAAATCCGAAAAAGACACTATAAGCGGATACCGTAAAACAAGGCTAATTGATCAGTTCTCAATCAATGGGAATGTGGACTTTCTAAAAGACTCCATGAACTTATCAGACTTGTCGTTAAACCTGCGAATAAGTCCCTTTAAATGGATGAATTTCGTAGCCAATGGCACCTACAGTTTGTATGGGTGGAATGACAGCTCGGGCAAAGCAATTCAATCCTTTGCATGGGAAACCGGCCAAGGAATAGGGCGATTATTAAATGCAGCATTAAACACCACACTAACACTTACCTCGAAAAAAAGCAGGGAAATCATAGAACAGAAGCAGGAAGAAATAAGCCAGCAATGGAATGCCGACTACACCTATTTTGCGTTACACCCTGAACAAGCCATATACTTTGACATACCCTGGAAAATAAATGTGGCTCATGTATTTAGCATTGTTAACAACACGAACAAAACCGCAACTAATACAGCTACTTGGTCAACGGTTCAAACCTTATCATTGAATGGCGACATAAGCTTTACTAAGCGTTGGAATGTATCTACGAATATCAATCTAGACACAAAAACACGGCAAATTACCAACATGAATTTAGCCCTCAATCGCAACATGCATTGTTGGGCCTTGAGCTTCTTTTGGACACCGATTGGGGGTAATCAAAGCTTTTTGTTGAGTATTCGCAATACATCTTCCTTGTTCCGCGATGCTAAAATCGATGTGCGCAGACCCCCTGCTTTCTTTTAACTATTCGCCGTTATTGTACAGCAAAATTTTCGGCCCTACCACCATTCGAATGGTTGTTACTCTGCGATTTGGGTTATTCTTTTGTTGGCTATCACTGACGCTTGGAGGAAGAATTTCCCCCTTCCCTTCATAGGAAATCCGAAAATTCAATTTCCATTTAACATCCAATGACTTGAGTTGTTTTTCAAATTCTGCAGACACTGCTTTAGCACGTGCTTCGGACAACACTTGATTGCGCTCTGTGCGTGTTTTTTCATCGCCCACTCCTTGCTTATCCGAATATCCGGAAATAATTAAAATCGTGGAATACTCCTCATCTGAAAATACATTTTCGTTGTGATTATCCAAATAATTTCGCCACCCTTGTATATCTACTTTGATGCTGTCCAGCATTCCTGTAATGAGTTTTTTGCCTTCTTCGCTAATTATTGCACTTCCCGTGTCAAAACTTATGTCCGCCGCAATGTTTTTAAGCTCTTTATTGGCCGCGATTAAATCTCCCAGAGGCACTACGTATTTATATAACAAATCATTTAGCTCCTGAGCTAAACGCAGGGATTTCTCATGGCCTTCAGGTGTATAAGGGTCTGTTTCATTGAGCGATTTAATGATTTCTTCCGTGCGCGCAATCAAGCGCGTGAGTTGATCATCTATCTCTTTGATTCGTTCGGTAGAATCAATGGAATAAAACATTTTTTGTTGCTCTTTTAATACGGATAAGGCTTGTTCCGACTTTTCAATTTCTGCTGCTAAGCTTTTCTCACGCTCTGCTTGTTTACGGTTAAATGCATTGACTTCAGTATCTCCTTGCTGCCCGTGAAACACGGTTGTTTTATACTTTGGCTTTACCAATACGCCGCTGTCTTTACATGAATAAAGAAGCACCAAAAAACTGATTAGCGGTAATAGATAGAATGGTTTCATTTTGATGATTTTAAACTAAGATACAATTATTGTGGAACTTCGTGATATGCTTTCCCATACACATAGGTAAATTTAGCGCCAAAAAAGATTACTTGAGCCGTGTAAAAGACCCAAGCCATTAAAATAAACATAGAGCCCACCACATCGCCTTTTCCTAGAAAAAAATAATGTTGTAGGTAATATTTAATAATCAACTGGCTCATGAATAGCAGCAGCGAAGTCAATAAGGCTCCTTTGAACGCCAATCTCCAGCGCACCGTACCATCATGCACGAATTTAAAAATAAATGCTATGATCAATAGATTCAAAAGGATCGAGAACAAATGATGAAATAAAGTAAAGCCAACTTGCACATTTCCAAAGGAGGAAGACATCCAATTTTCAAGGAAACTGAATGCGAAGATCTGTATGAAATAAGACAATAAGATAAGCAAGGCAAACACCGCTAAATACGCCAAGGAAAGAAACCTGAATTTGAGAATATCCATGACCACATTCAGCTTCTCTCGTTTTCGTTTTTGTATGTTAAAGAAATCGTTGATGCTGTATTTTAACGAAACCATAAATGCTGAACATGAATAGAGCAGCGCGATTATCATCACCAAATTCAGCGAGAAAGATTTTGATTGATTATTCAAATTCTTAAGGTAAGAGGTAAATATGGAAATGTCTTCAATGCCAATATTCTTTTGAAAAATCTCTGTAACGGCATTGATACACAAGTCTTCACCGAAAATCTTACCAAAGCTAATAAGGGTGAGATATAAAAGCGGTATGAGCGCAAACAGGGTGTAATACGCGAGTGCAGCGCCATGAAAAAACGCCCCTTCTTCGAAGAACTCTGCGGTAGCGTTTCTTAATATGTGAAGAATTTTTTTGGAGGATTTATCGGAATCCATTGGAACGTATTTTTAGGGTTAGGGGGAGTTTGGTAATGCTATGTAGAATGACTAGCTCCCTAGATTCTGTATAAAAATAATGAATAAAAATTGTTCCGTTAAACAAATAACGCTCACAACTCACCGGAATTCCTTCAGGATCCACGCGAAAGTCATTGGGACGAAATCGATGGTTCGTTCCTTTCCATTTGATCGAGTTTACCTCACCAAACCAGCGAGCTTCTTGCAAATTCGTTAAGTTGTAGTAGCGTTCAGTTGGATTAAAAAAAGCGCTGAGTTTCCCCTGCCTCAGGAAAGCCATTTTGGAGCAAATGGTCAGCATGTCTTGTGCATCATGAGAAACCAAAATCAAACAAATATGCTCTGTCTCCTTTAATTGAAGAAGTAAGGTAATCAATCTTAATTTAAGTACATGATCCAAGTGGGAGAAGGGCTCATCCAACAACAAGCATGAAGGCTTTGTTGCAATGGCTCTTGCTATAGCTAGCCGTTGTTGTTCACCGCCAGATAGAAATTTGGCTTTCGTCGCTTTCACGTGCGATAAGGAAAAAACGTTTAGAAGGTGTTTTACCCGTCGTTCACGGAGCCTTGGTTCCCAATTCAAAATAACCTCGCGAATATTTTCTTCACACGTATGAAAAAGATCCAAGGCATAGTCTTGAGCCACTAAGGCGATGCCAGGATGACCCGGTATTAAGCGCTGAGAGGCTCTAGGTAATAACTGATCCTGTAATAGCACCTCCCCTTCAGACTGATCCAACATCCCGGCAAGGATATTCAACAAGCTTGATTTTCCGGCACCGCTTCTTCCTGCAATGCCATAGATTTCACTCGGTACGAAAGTTGCATTAATGCGATGTAAAATTTGATGCGTCGCATCAATCGAATAACTGAGGCTCTTAATCTGGAGCATGAGTGAGGAGTTCATTCGGCACATCGTGATTTGCGATGTACACTCCAGGAATGGGATTTATGAATGGCTCATTATCCTTGAGTTCTACAAGGATATGTTGCCGATCAGCATCGTTCGTTTGTTTTATGCTGTTCAGTAGCTGATTGGATATAGCAAATTGCACCTCTTTTCCAGCTAATAAGGCTATAGAGATTAAAGTTACCCCCCCTATTTCATATGAAAATTCCGTACCCGAGCCCAAGGCACCTCTTAACGAATAAGCCCCGTCTTTCGTAATGTTTACCGCAAGCACATCTTGCACTTCCAATTCATCTTCCCAATGATAGCGATGGTTGTCTGCTGTTTCCTCCCCTGAATGCTGTGTTTCGGCAAGCTCCTGAGAAAACAAATCATTTAAGTGCGCGCAAGTGAAACTAAGGGTGAACATTTGGTAAAAATTTAGTGCTCACGAAAGTATTAATTTTGGTTGAACTTTAGTTCATATTTAACCATGAACAATGAGATGTGAAGAATATTCTAAAAAATACTCCCCATAAACTCGCATAAAATACTAAATTCGACTTATGAAAAACCTGAAACTCCTTCTAATTGCACTCTTGCTTGCAGGATTTACGAATGGGCAAACAAAGCTAAGCACCACTGAAAAAGCGAATTATAACCGCTTACTAAACAAAGGAATTGAAACCTTTAATGCCGGCAGGTTGAATGAAGCCTTAGAAACCTTTAAACGCGCAGAAGCGATTGACCCAGAGGCATGGAAATTGGCGTTCTGGATGGCTTCTTGTCATTATGAACTAAATAGTTATTACACCGCTGAAAATTATTTAAACAATGCCCTTCGGAACATGCCTGAAACCGAGGAAGGTGACGCCCCTTTTTATGAGTTAGGCGGAAAGATTAACCACCGATTAGGCAAGCTAGAGGAAGCAATCACTGCCTATAAAAAATGTGCGATACTCATGGGAAGTAAGATGGCCACATCGTATGGAATCGCCTTGTATATATCCCAATGCGAATTAATGATTCAAGCGAAAAAACAAGGGTTTACATCCCTTCGAAAACCATTATCTATTCAGCTTAATTCCTTGGAAGACGAATACGCACCGATTCTAGCTTCAGAAGGAACCTTGTTCTTCACGGCCCGTAGACCAGAGACCACGGGTGAAACATCTGATCCTGATGATTCCAAATACTTTGAAGATGTCTATCGTGCACAATGGAATCCTATTATTTCAGATTATGAAATAGATTATGAGTTCTTTAAACCAATCAATACCTCGGGATTTGATGCATTGAGCTACGTAAATTCAAACGGTACCTTTGCGCTTTTAACGGTAAACACCGAAATGACCGAAAAAACCACCAAAGGATCAGATTTGTTCGAACTCCGAAGCGAAAGTCCATTTATTTGGGAAGCTCCAACCCTTATTAAGAAGAAAGGGCTGAATACTGATTATTTTGAAGGAAGTGCCACCTGTACTGAAGGGTCTGAGTTTGGCGATTTCATGATTTTTGTTTCAGACCGCAATGCAGAGAACAGTGGCCTAGACCTTTTTACGTGTACACAACAAGAATCAAGCTACGGAGAAGTAACCGCACTTCCGAAGCACTTAAATAGTCTTGGTAATGAAACCACTCCGATGCTCACTGCAGACGGTAAATATCTGTTTTTCAGCAGCGATGAGCTCCCGGGATATGGAGGTTATGATATTTTCTACAGCACCAATGAAAATGGTGTGTGGTCGATGCCCGTAAATTTAGGGCCAGAAGTTAACTCGGTTAACCACGATACACATTTTAGTTTGGATACTAAGAATAAAAAAGGAGTGTTTGCTTCACTTGCTGAAAAGGAAGGCTATTTTTCTTTTGATTTATATGGGGTAGATTTGGCAGGAAAGGATTTTCCGTTCTTGAAATAAGCTTAATTTACCCGTACTTTTTTTCTGTTGATGTTGTCTAGGTTGTAGCGAACAAAGGTTTCAAAACCCCCTTTAAAATTCGATACTAAAGATAAACGAGAGATGTTAATGTCGTAGGCAAATCCAGCAGAAAAAGCTCCGTAAAAGATGGTCGAACGCACCACCATGGCGTCTCTGAAGCGATTGAAAACACCTACGCTGAACGCTATTTCCTTGATGTTATCTGTTTCCCAAGAAGCCTTACGTATGATTTGCTTGTAACTAACCCCGAACAATAATTCGTTGGATTTGCGCTGCCGCTGAAAATAAATCGCGGGCTGAAGCACTCCACTCGTTGCCAAGATACCAATATTCGCATTGACGAAACTGGAATATCGCACAGGTAGCGTTTGAATGCTTGAATTATAAAAGGAATATCTTGGATTATTGACGTGGTACGCGGCAAATCCTACATTAAATCCTTTATCCGCCTCGTTGGTGACCTTGCCAATATCGGTTTGAAAGGAATAGACACCGCCAACACCCAAGTCGAAGTATGAAAAGTTTTGCTCATAAAACGGCTCACCATTCGGAAGAATCGGATTAAACGACATCCCGTCATACTGCGAACCCCATTGCCCAGCGGCTGGATTCGTAGCGCATTGTCCAAAGGTTGAATTCAAGCCTAAAGCAACTTTGCTAAATCGAGAAATCTTTAAATTGTATGAGAAGTTAATGCCAATATTACTTTGAGTGAAGTAACCATCACCCATTCTATCATTGAAGAAAACTAGTCCTGCCCCTAAGGTTCCATTTGAATTTTTCAATGCTGCAGTTAAACGTCCGTCTATAGAAGCAAAAAACGTTTGAAATGGAGAAGCAAAACTACCGTATTGACTTCTATACATGGCTATCCCTTGAAACGACGCATTAGCACCTGCCAACGCGGGATTCAAGGTAAGGGGAGAAATCTCTGCTTGAGAAAAATGTACATCTTGGGCGGTCAAAACCAAGCAGCGCATGGCTAATGCTAATACCAAAAATCTTTGAACTGCACTTCGTGTTTTCATCATCTTACCAACGTTAAACTACCTGATTTATGAAGTATTGAATCGTCGTACAATTGTACATTCAAATCATACACATAATTTCCTTCTTGCGCTGGCCGTCCTTTGTAAAACCCATCCCATTCAGCATTGATGTTCGTAGCCTCGAATACCTTTTGCCCCCAACGGTCATAAATTACAAATCCGAAATCTTTTACGCATACTGCTTTTCCAAAAACCCTTAGGGTATTATTTTCTTTCGGACCAGTACCATTCGGACTAAAAATCGTGGGAACAAAAAACTCACCACAAAGCAATTTTACGGTTACCACCAAAGAGTCTTCTCCTTGACATCCATTATTATCTTCAACCTGTACATAATAGGTAATTGTAGAATCTGGGGTTATGACTGGATTTGGGCAATCCGTACAAGACAAGCCATCTACGGGACTCCAATCGTACATTGTTCCACCATAAACATTGGCAATAAACGAAGTTTCAGGGTTGATCACGGTATCTCCAGGAATCATGGTTATCGGTAAAGAATTTACAATACCAATGGTGCCCGTTGCTCCTATTTGACAACCGTTTGCATCACTAACATTCACCCCATAGGTTCCGATATTCAGGTTTGAAATACTGTCTGTGGTATTTCCATTTGTCCAGAGGTAATTGTAAGCACCGGTTCCACCAGACACTGTAACATCCATGGTTCCTAAAACGCCTGATGCACAATCAATCGGTGTTGAATCAGCACTAATGGTGAGGACAGGAGGCTGAATAATCGTAATGCCTTGCACGACCACACAATTCAATGCATCTACTACAACAATGTTATAATTACCGGGAGCTAGACCGGTAACGGTATCGTTTGCTACACCAATTGGAGACCAAGAGAAAACAAAAGGCGGGTTTCCCAATGAATCTATCTGAACAGCTGCGGATCCATCTGCTGCGCCATTACATGATACATTAGTAGTGAAATCAATACTCACCACTGGTGCTTGGGGTGTGGGGTTAACCGTATACGAAATTAAAGAGGTAGTAATGCAATTGGATGTTGTATCCTGAACATACAAGGTATAAACACCTCCTGGAACGTTTGTAAACATCGTACCAGATTGAAAATTTGCACCGTTAATGGAATACACATAATTTGTACCGATGGGAGCCGTCACCGTAATGGTGCCTGTTGGTTGAGGACAGTTTGGTTGCACTACGGTTGCTGTTGGTACCGGTGGAATAGTTAGCGCATTACCAATCGTTGCACTGGTGCTAAATCCTGAAGTACAACTTTGATTATTTGTTACTGTAAACAGGTAACTCACTCCGGCAGGTAATCCAGTGAAAGTTGCTGTTGTTCCAGATCCTGTTTGAGAAAATGAACCAGGTGACGCATTCAAGGTCCAAGTTCCTGTTGAAGGTAGGCCTGACAAAAATACACTACCCGTATTTGAGGCACATGTTGGATTTTGTATGACTCCTACCTGAGGTGCGCTTGGATTGATTGGTGCATTAACGAATACATTGTTTGACGGAACAGAAGTACATGCCGAAGAAATCAACGTAACAGTAAACGTATATGAACCTATCGGTAGGTTTGTAAAGCTAAAATTAGGACCAATGCCTGTTTGAGTAAACGTAGTTGGACCAGGACCTGTTGCAATGATTGTCCATTGTCCTGTGGTTGGTAAATTCGATAATGGTACGGTACCCGTTGTAACACCCGGCGCGCAATTTGGTTGTTGTACTATTCCAGCAATGGGTGCCGGTGGGTTGGATGGAATAGCGTTGATATTTACTGTACTGGAGACCGCTGATGTGCATGGCACATTCGTCTCGATATAGATGAATGTATACGCTGTGCCAGGGGACAAATTACCAACGGTAGCTGTTGAGCCTGAGCCTGATTGTGTTGGCAGGGGAAACGGAGGAGGCATTGGTGCGCCTGAAGGAATCGCATACAAGTCCCAGTTACCATTTGGTAAACCAACCAATGTTGCGGTAGCCGTGGAGTTGGTACACGTAGGCTGAACAAGGCCAGTTATTACAGGCGCAAGCGGACATTGGGCCATCGTAACCATCGAATTACCCAAACCTGTAAAACAAAAGAACAAGAAGAAGAATCGTAAATTTCTAATCATAAAGTATTTTCAATACTCATTTCAGCCCCGTAAAGTTACACTAATATTCAAATATTTCCCAAGAAGCCCATTGAAAATAGATTACGGAATAATATAATCTTGGTTGCTTACCAAATAAATCAGACCTTTGCGCCATGGAAAAGCATCGGATTTTTATGGAGATTTCCTATGATGGCACGGCCTACAGTGGGTGGCAAATCCAACCTAATGCCTTAACCATTCAAGGTACCATAGAAGAGGCGCTTTCTAAACTTAATGGGAATAAGCCAATAGGCATCGTGGGTTGTGGTAGAACCGACACTGGCGTTCATGCCAAGCAGTATTTTTTTCATGTTGAACTTCCTGATTTTAACGTGTCGGAAGTGCGATATAAGCTTAATAAAATGCTCCCAAATGATATTAAAATCGTTGATGCGTGTTACAATCAAAAACACGCACGCTTTGACGCTAAAAAGCGCACCTACCGTTATTTCATCGCTAAAGAAAAGTCGCCGTTCAATGACAGATTTTGTTGGGTATACGAACGGCCTTTATCCATAAAAGCCATGAACGATGCCTGTAAATCCTTAATAGGCCAACAGGATTTCGCCTCTTTTGCCAAAGGGGATACGGATGTTAAAACAACCCTCTGTGAGGTGTTCAATGCTCACTGGGAAGAAACTCCTGAAGGTTACATGTTTGAGGTAAGTGCGAACCGTTTTCTGCGCAACATGGTACGAGCCATGGTGGGAACCTAATGGAAGTGGGTATTGGAAATATTACACCGGAATCTCTTCCCATAATTTTAGCCAAAAAAAGCCGCCAAGAGGCAGCTTTATCGGTCCCAGCTAAGGGCTTATTTCTTTGGGAGATTTTATATTAATCTGCTCGTTGGCGCAGTAAGTCAAAGTACCCGTAGGTTTCCACAACGATTGCTCCACCTAAGGTGTCGCCGTATTTCGCGGGTAACCCACCGGTGTATACCATCATGCGATTTATAGAGCAGCTTGGGACATTATATACATCCTGCAATTTAACGCCATCTAGTACGTAAATCATGTCTCCTTTTCGAGCGCCACGAAACATTAACTCCCCGTCATCCGCCATTTTAATTTCCGAAGACATTTGGGTGGCCATGGTAGCAATGCTGAATTTGTTCGGATTGTGCTTAATGTCTTTTTCCGTTAATTCGGGTGTTGGTAACTCCCCCATTCTCAATCGTAAGCGTTCTTTTACGACAATTTCATCCTTCATTACACCCTTCGGTTTAAATTCAACGGAACCTATATTTCCATAGGATTCTATTGGAATATCAACCGCGTAAGTTTGGGAAGTATCGCTACCAAACACCAAAAACACATTATACTTACCCGCGGGAATGGCTGAAATTCTAAATCGACCGTCTTTATCGGTCATGGCTTGATATTTCTTTCCTTGATCCAGGATAACCGCTTTAATATATTCTATGGGTTGTTTTGAATCCGCATCTAAAACAGTTCCAATGGCATCTCCGAGTGCGGATTGCGCGAATAATTGTGACATCAAGATGCTTGCGAAAAGGGTTAAGGTTTTTTTCATGATTTCTAATGTTTGATTAGAAAGGTAACGAAAAAAAACTAATAACCTAACCGATACTTGCGGAGGAAACGGGCAACTCTCGGTTAATTTTCTTGAAAAGCCCTTGAAGCACCTTACCTGGCCCTACCTCAATTACTTCCGAAAGTCCATGGTCATTCATGGCCATCATGATTTGAGTCCATTTCACAGGGGCGGTAAGTTGCGCTAATAAATTTGCTTTTATCAGGGTCGGGTCGGTAACCGGGAGCGCATTCACATTTTGATAAATGGGGCAAATGGGTGCGTTAAACTGTGTTGATTCGATAGCGGAGGCTAATTCTGCGCGTGCCGGTTCCATAAGTGGGGAATGAAAGGCTCCTCCAACCTGGAGTATCAACGCGCGCTTAGCTCCTGCCGCAGTAAGTTTAGCGCATGCTTCTTCAACCGCTTTTAATTCACCAGAAATCACCAATTGTCCGGGACAATTGTAATTTGCTGGCACCACCACTCCATCAATGTGGCTACATATCTCTTCCACCACCTGGTCTTCTAGGCCTAGAATTGCTGCCATGGTAGATGGGATGAGTTCACAGGCTTTTTGCATGGCCGTAGCGCGGGCGCTCACCAGACGGAGACCATCTTCAAAACTCAGGGTTTTATTCGCCACTAAGGCAGAAAATTCACCCAAAGAGTGTCCTGCGACCATATCCGGTTTAAATGAATCTGCAAGACATGCTGCTAAAATGGTAGAGTGAATAAAAATCGCGGGCTGTGTAACATTCGTTTGTTTTAGGGCTTCCTCAGAACCTTCAAACATAACAGCAGCAATATCAAAACCGAGCACTTCATTTGCTCGATGAAATAACTGCTTGGCATTGGCACTCGAATCAAATAACTCTTTTCCCATTCCACTGAACTGGGCACCTTGCCCAGGAAAAACATATGCTCTCATAATAATTATAGGTTAAAGTTGTCCCAAGGAGTGAAATTTACCATCCTTGTATATTTTTATTTTCTTTAAAATTCCATCGGCGTTGTACACGTAAACTTTTCCATCATACAGTTGACCTGCTTTAAAATTACCATCCAACCAAATTTCGTCATTTTCATTATACACTTTGTTGTATCCTTCTGAAAAGAAGGTAACCCCTTTAGTGATTGGATTCGTTACCGCGGGTGGTGGTTCGTTTGATTCGGGTTCGGTATGTGCATCGGGTTGTTTCACCGCTTGTTTCTTCACAGTTTCAGTTACTTTTCCCCCACTAAACTTGCTAGACAAGCGCACAGTCCCGTCTTCATTATATTGAGTATACACTCCTTCTACCTTTCCTTTTTTAAGTCCATATGAAGCTTCTAACTGACCGTTTTCGTAATAGTGCTTAACAGTCCCTGTTTCATGTCCCTCACCATCAAAAGTAGCTTGGTATGCGATAGTTCCATTCTCATGGTAGCGAATCAACTCACCGGAATAAGCGTTATCCCCAAAGCTTCCTTTTTCTTTTATTTTTCCGTTTGAAAAATAGCGTGTATAATTACCATTCGGCCTATTATTCACATAGTTTCCTTTCAGCTTGACCGTTTTCCCATCTTTATTGTACTTAATCCAAACGCCAGTTTTACGCCCGTGATGGTATGTTCCTTCTTCGATTATGGCATTGGATGCAAAGCCGGATTTCGGACGATCTACTCCCTTAACCACCCATTTACCGTGTTTTTTGCCGTCATCATCCCTTAGGTTTTGACCGTGAACAGCCTGTGTCAACAAACCAAAGTAGGCAACAATAAACAGCAAAAATCGAACCTTCATAGTAGTCGTAAAATTAAATTAAATTGTGAATAACAAACCGAAACATATGGATATTGACCCAAATTTGTTATTAATTTTGTTGCTCATGTTAAGCATTTCTCCGTCTGATATAACGGTGCAGAAACTGCATCACTACCTGCTTGGATCGGTGGGCCCAAGGCCTATTGCATTGGCATCAACCATTGATTTAAATGGCAACAAGAACCTAGCTCCTTTTAGTTTCTTTAACGTTTTTAGTGCAAATCCCCCGATCTTGATTTTTTCGCCTGCTCGTTCGGGAAGAACAAATTCGGTGAAAGACACCTACACGAATGCAAAAGCCCACCCAGAAGTAGTCATCAATGTTGTTACCTACGCCATGGTGGAACAGGTAAGTTTAGCCAGTTCGCCTTATGCTCCCGGGATTAGTGAATTCGAAAAGGCTGGCCTTACGCCGCTCGCCTCTGAATTGGTGAAACCGTTTCGGGTGAAAGAATCTCCAGTTCAATTTGAATGTAAAGTCAATGAAGTTATTGAATTAGGTTCTGAGGGTGGCGCAGGGAATTTAATCATTTGTGAGGTGGTCAGAATGCACATTGATGAGGCGATACTGGATGCCAATCAACAAATAGATGCCCATAAAATCGACTTGGTTTCCCGCATGGGAGGAGATTGGTATTGTCGTGCCGATACGAACAGTATGTTTGAAATTAAAAAACCAATCACCACCTGTGGAATTGGGTATGATGCACTTCCATCTGACTTATTAAAGAGCAGCGTTTTATCGGTAAGTGACTTGGCGCGATTGGCAGGGATAGAGCATTTGCCCGACGAAACTGAGGTGAACGAATACAAGCTTACCGAACTGAGTGACCTTTTCATGACGCATGTAGATAATGCTGCACGATTAGAAAGGGAATTGCATGAACGAGCCAAAGCATTATTAAAAGCAAATAAATTAACAGAAGCTTGGCAAACGCTTCTGAGTTTTAATCATTAAAAAATCGATATGAATCAGCTTAAATTAACCAACGTACGAATCAAATTAATTCATCAGACTCAGCAAGTAACGGAAAAATTCTCCAAACGAGAATTCGTAGTTACTGACGGAATGGAGAGTGATTATCCGCAACATATTATACTCCAAGCTACGCGAGACAAGTGTAGTTTATTGGATCAATTCAAGGTAAATGATATGGTAGATGTTGCCATCAACATCAGAGGTCGCGAATGGACGAGTCCACAAGGTGAAATCAAGTATTTCAACTCGATCGAGGCATGGCGAATCGAGCCTGCTTCCGGACAAGCTCCTTCAGCTGCACCTAGTGGTATGAGTGATTTTGGTCTTTCAAACACAACTAATACGCAAAGTCCACTCGAATCTACTGCCGAAGAATCCGACGACCTGCCGTTTTAGTCCCTTGTATTTGACTGATACTTTGCCTTGTATTTCAAGTAAAGTAATTCCTGAAAGTTAACGGTACTCTGAATTTTTCCGTCCATGACTATGGTGGTGACGTCATTGGTTTTCATGTCTAACGCAGGGCCTTTAGAGACGAATATCGTCGCAGATTTACCGACCTCGATACTTCCAAATTCTTGATCAATCCCTAAAATCTTACATGAATTAATCGTAATTGCTTGTAACGCTTGTTCTTCAGTTAACCCATAGGCCATAGCGGTACCGGCCAAAAACGGCAAGTTTCGTGCATTCATAGCTTCCATTCCTCCTTCATTTTGCAAGCAAAATAACACTCCCATTTTGGCGAGGATTGCTGGAAGGCGATAGGGTAAATCTACAGGGTCCTCATCATGTTCCGGCAGGCGATGCAGGCGTTGAATCATCACGGGGATATCGGCATCTATAAATCGCTGGCCGAGCAAGTGTGCATCGTCCCCGCCAACTAGCACAGGATAAGGAATTTGAAACTCTTGTACAAAAGCCAGAAGATCAATAATTTGTTGGGCATCATTGGCGTGAAAATAGACACGTTTTGACCCGATAAAACAAGCTCTCATGGCGTCAAGACGTTGATCGAAGGCCATAGTTTTAGCGTTTGCATAGGATTGTGCTAATAGAAAGAATTGCTTGAGTTCATTTAGTTCTTTGGTATACTGTTCATTTTTGTACTTGGGTGCGGGTTCGGCCCACCACCCCCCGCCGTAAGCGGTACTTGGCCAATTTACATGGATGCCATCGTTTGGTTTCACTGTAGCATCCTCCCAATTCCATCCCCCCATGAACATTACTGATGAGGTGCCAGAAATATACCCTCCTCTTGGCGTACTTTGAACCAAGAGTACTCCGTTGGTTTTTACAGTTTCAACCACTTTGGATTCTGCATTAAAGGCAATTTGTGCCCGCACATGCGGATTAAATTCACCAACCTCATTGTAGTCGTTTGACGCGCGAATGGCATCTACTTCCGTCAACCCCAAGGTGCTGTTAGGTGCCACGAATCCAGGATATACGTGTTGACCCGTGGCGTCTATGATTGTATCCCAATCTTTGGCAATATAGGTAGATGAAAGAGCATTTTTAATGCCTGTGATTTTTCCATCCACCATTTCCAGCAGTGATGCCGTAATTTCTTGACCTACGACGGGATGTAGATGGCCATTCACAATAAGAATACGCTGAGCAGATACGCCCAAACTCATCAATAATCCGATTAAAATTAAGCGCGTTTTCATATTAATGTAAATTTTCTGTTTCGGAACCTTCCTCGCCTAGGGTGTCGCAATGAAAATGTTTTTTCTTACGCTTAATGAATGGTGCTTTAGGCTCTACTTGAACTTCCTTTGTCAACATTTTACCAATAATGCGCATTTTCTCTGCTTGATTTTGAGCCTGAAGTAAGAGGTCCTGCCCCTGATCAAAATAAATAACCCCTTCAATCATCGTAGATTGCACCTTGGCCTCGATAGAAAGTGGATTTGCAGTCCATAACACCAGGTCTGCATCCTTACCTACCTTAACACTTCCTGTACGATGATCTAAATGCAATAATTTTGCGGGATTAAGGGTAACCATTTTCCATGCTTCAATTTCTGAAACCCCTCCATATTTCACTGTTTTTGCGGCTTCCTGATTCAGCCTTCGTCCCATTTCCGCATCGTCAGAATTAATCGCAACTGTAATTCCCTGTTCATGCATTAGGGCCGCATTGTACGGAATCGCATCGTTTACTTCAAATTTATAGGCCCACCAATCGGCAAAAGTAGAACCCCCAACTCCGTGTGCTTTCATTTTATCGGCGACTTTGTATCCTTCCAAGATGTGCGTAAAGGTATTCACTTTGAAGCCCATAGAATCCGCTACTTTCATCAACATGTTTACCTCACTTTGCACGTAAGAATGGCAAGAAATAAAACGTTTTCCGTCTAGGATTTCATTCAATGTTTCGAGTTCAAGGTCGAACCTGTAGGTTCCTGAAATTCGCTGCATTCGGTACTGTTTAGCCCTATAAAAGGCATCATAAAACACCTGTTCAACCCCCATCCGCGTTTGAGGAAAACGAACCACGTTTCGATCACCCCAATTCGATTGCTTCACATTTTCTCCGAGTGCACATTTTATAAATCCTGGGGCATCATCAATTTTCATTGCTTCGGGCGTAGCTCCCCATTTCAATTTAATGAGCGCTGACTGTCCGCCAATGGCATTCGCAGATCCATGCAATAGTTGCGCAGCGGTAACCCCACCTGCTAATTGTCTGTAAATTGAAATATCCTCTGGATAAACGACATCCCCAATACTAACCTCAGCAGAAACCACTTGTCCTCCTTCATTAACCCCTCTTGAAATGGCGATATGTGAATGCTCGTCAATGATCCCCGAAGTTAGGTGCATGTTGGTTCCGTTAATAATTTTTGCACCCCCAGGGTATGGTGGTTTTTTAGCACCTACATAGGTGATTTTCCCTTGTTGAACAACGACATAACCGTTATCGATAATCCCTTCAGATTCATTGGTCCAAACAGTAACTTGCTCATAAACGGTACTTTGTTGAGTCAACACCTCCTTAGATCCATAAGCCATATTTGGAAACCAAATTTCTGGATTGGAATTGGACACAATCTTTATTGGCGTTGAAACTTCGGTGTCTTTTACCCGCCGTATAGCGGACCATTGTCCCCAGCTCCCATCTGAATAGGTAATATCGCCTTCCCAAACGGAACCATTTGAGGAAATTTTACCATGAAGCAAAAACATTTTAGACTCGGCATTCGGAAGGGCAAACTGCAGGTTCACATCCCGGTCTGAATAGGTAAAAGAAACCGTTGTAATTACTGTGTCTTTCTTAAATACTTTAAGTTTAGAATCCCACATGTCTTTATACTCAATGAGTGTAACTTTGGGTTTTTGATTGTCCCCTGAGACCTTCATCTCAAAGCGATGACCTTTTAAATTAAGGCTATAGGTACCAAGCACATTCGTTTGATTTGAGGGCTGTATGGTTTGACCATTACCAAGAGACCAAGATTCGACTAAGGTAGCTTCATACACGAATGGATCGGTGGAGAACAGATTAAAGCTCGCTAATTTGGATGCTTCAAGGGTCCCGATTATGGAATCCAAACCGAGATAGGAAGCCGGTATTGTGGTAAGAGACGCCAGAATAGAAGAGGAGCTAGTGCCGTTAGCAATTAATTTCCTGATGGTTTTCCAGAAATCTGTTAGCGTAAGTCCGTGGGTTGTGATCGCCGTCGAAATTCCTGCATCGGTCAATATCTTGAAATTGTACGGAGCGGCCTCCCAGTGTTTTAACTCTTGAATCGACACGTTTTTTGCGACATAGGGATCAGAAACGTCGAGCGGTTTAGGGAAGGTCAGCGGAACAATAAGTTTAGGGTTGAGGGGTTTTAGCGCCTCTATGATGGCATATTCATCACCTGCGGTCACATATATAAACTTCTGTTTGAATTCTTTAGCAACGCGTTCAGCACGTAGAATATCCCATTTATCTCCCACCTTAAAGACTGATGGTAAATTTTCATTAGCCACCCATGCGTCCATGGATTGTTTGCCTAAATCTGAAGCCGGGTTCTTTTTATAATATTCAAGATCATAAAACGATTGACGCAATAAGGCAATAGAGCCCATTAAGGAAGACGGATACGTTTGTTGAGAAACGCCTTTATTGAAGGAATAAAAAAAGGCTGAAGCACCGGTGCGGGTTGCTTCCAAAGGATTTAGATTCCCTAGTGCAATTAAGGGCGCAGAGCCCCGAACAATCCCATCCGCTTGATGGGGGATGGCAAACCCAAAACCTTGTTTGTTTAATTCCGTGCAGCGTTCATCGCTTACACTAAATCCATCGAGTGCATTAATTTCTGGGTGAATGGATTCGTTCCAATAAAACGCGCCTTGTTTTGATGTTTCTAATTGCGGATAAGATCCTTTGTGATGGGAGGACGCTTTAACAACTCCAGCATCGGTATACAACTCAATAAATGAGGTAACTGCAGTAAATCCATCCTTATCGAATATCACAAAATCTGACGGAATATTTACATTGGTTCCAACTTCAAGAATGCGTTCTGCTTGAATTAATATCGTAGCATTTTCGAGTTTTTTGGTCGGATTCACATAAACGTCAACATTAATTAGGGCAATTTTTTTCATTTCCGAAGTAGCTACACCGTTGGTAGGTCGCACTTGGGCATGGCCAACATGGAGAAAGCCAAAAAGTAGAAGGAAACACGAAATAGGATAAATTAGCTTCATACCCCAAAAATAAACAATTAAGTGGACTAGATGTATTTACTCGCCTCTCGCTTGGCCAGGCCAGTTAGTTGTTCCGATTTTACCACCTCCGCAACCCAGATAGGGTTCCATTTAGATACCTCGCGCAAACTCCATCCAATGGCTTTTTGGATGAAGAATTCCCGTTCTGGTTTAAATCTACTGATGAAATATTGAAGAAGTGCTAAATCCGTTTCTTTTCGATGCCGTAACTGAAAAATCAAGCAAGCCCGACGAATCCAAAAGGAATCATGAGATTCCCATCGATTGAGTGTCACTTTCATTTGTTCCGGAAACACACGTGCAAATTTACCCACCACATTTGGCGCGATGCCATCCACGGTATCCCACCACGATTTGGTGGTGATTAACCACTCGAATAACTCAATGTCTGATGCTATAAATTCTTTTGGATTCCATTTCATCAACCATTCTAAGGCTACGAGTTGAAATTCTCGATGTTCTTCTTCCCATAATTTGACTACCAATGATCGTTTTTGGGTTGGGTTTAAAGAATTCAACCCTTGCATTTTGAGTTCATTTAAAATCTCACGTCGTTCTTGGCTCATGATTCCCAAAAAGGGAAACTTGTTACGCATGTAGGCTTCCATTTTTGAAGCACGAAGGGGGTTTATACGAGTGCGTAATTCCTTGTGTAAATTATCGTAAAAAAAATCTTCCTGCATTAAATAATTGTTAGGTAGCCTCCAAAATTAACCATTATAAAAGATTGTATATACCTTTGTCGAAAGCAATTTTTATGCGTATTTTTCTAAGACAGAACATTTTAATACTGTTTTTTCTTAGTAATGTTTGTGTTTTATCTCAAACCCTTGTTATTAATGAAATTTCCCAAGGCCCCTCGGGTTCAAAGGAATACGTAGAGTTCTTGGTGGTCCCAACGGGAGCAATAAATCCTTGTCAACCCAATGCCAATTGCCTTGACCTCCGTGGATGGATTTTCGATGACAATAACAGTTATTTCACACCGGGAAGCACATCGGGTGTTGGGCTAGCTCAAGGCTCATTACGATTTTCGAATTCCGCTTTTTGGTCGTGCATACCTGTTGGAACTTTAATTGTGGTTTACAACGATGCCGACATTAACGCTTCAATTCCAGCGAATGACTTTAGTATGAATGATGGAAATTGTCGATTAATAATTCCAGTATCCTCGGGCTTAATAGAAGGTAACGCAAATAATCCATCGGCTGCCGCACCTTTAACGTATCCTATTGTTGGATGGACGGCAGGAGGCTTTTGGAATTATACTGGAATGGCTAATACTGGCGACTCGTACCAAGTTTATGCACCTGTTAACACGAGTATTCCAGCACATGCGATTAGTTGGGGAAATAACTCTTCAAACAATATTATATATTTTGCCGGACCATCAACTGCTTTGGTCTTTTATTTTAATAGTTTGAGTAACAACCCCTACGTACAAAATAATTGGTCAAGTGGGTCTTCTCCTTTGTTTGAAACACCTGGATCTGGCAACAATGCTGCAAATACGAACTACATTCAATCTTTAAATAACAATTGCACTCCCATCATTCCTTTGACGGCCAATCCTACGGCTCAAAATACAATGTGCATATGCAATGGAAGTGTAACCGCCTCCCCGAGTGGTGGGAATGGCGTGTATTCTTATGTATGGACTAACGCCCAGGGGCAAACCATTGGTAATTCGTCAACTGTTTCTAATCTTTGTGCAGGTTGGTATTACGTTCAAGTAGGCTCTGGAGGATGTACAGACAATGATAGCATTCAAGTTATTAACGCTGGGGCACTTATCAATCCAACGTTTTCAAACTTTGGACCATATTGCCAGGGTGTAATTCCTGCCGTTTTGCCCAACACATCCAATAATGGCATCACAGGCACTTGGGCACCACCTAGCATTAGCACGTTTACCAGTGGCAGTTCGGTCTACACCTTTACCCCAAACGCAGGACAATGCGCAAACGCCACCACCCAAACCGTAGTGGTTAACGGGAACATAACGCCAACTTTTAATGCTTATGGTCCATATTGTCCTTCAGCACAACTCCCTACACTTCCAAATACCTCGCTCAACGGGATTAGTGGTTCGTGGAACCCCGGAATTATCAATTCAACCTTAGGGTCAACTACCTACACATTCACACCCGCAGCAGGACAATGTGGCAGCACAGAAAGCCTCACAATAACCATTATAAACAGTGTAGCACCCACCTTTATGAATTTTGGGCCTTATTGCCAAAACACGCTTGTAGCTCCACTACCGAGCACATCCAATAACGGCATTAGTGGGAATTGGAATCCCCCTTCTGTTAATACGAACATTCAGGGTTCAGGTACATATGTTTTCACTCCTGACGCGGGTCAATGCGGAGACACGATCGTGCAGCAGATTCAAGTAAGCGCGGAGTTATCTCCAACATTTACGAATTTTGGTCCTTATTGCTTGGGTGATTTTGCCGCACTACCTAATACCAGTAACAATGGGATTTCGGGAACTTGGAATCCTTCAAATATTAATACCTCCCAAGCAGGAACAAGCACCTATACCTTTACCCCCACCCCCGGAAATTGTGCTATAGAAACGGTGATATCAGTGTTAGTGGCTAACCCACTTATCAATGCGGGAAATGATACTACGATTTGTGCAGGAAATTATATTATATTGGAAGGGAGTGGTGGAAGCAACTATCTATGGAATAATGGGGTACTGGATGGGATTCCATTTACACCAAGTACCACCTCAACATACACAGTGTGCGGTACAGTTGGATCTTGCACAGGATGTGACACCGTTCTAGTGACGGTAAATCCAAGTCCTAACGCTTCCTTTATATCAGATATAAGTGGCTACGATGTTCAGTTTTTATACATGGGAACCCCTGTACAAACCTTTAATTGGGATTTTGGTGATGGTGATAATTCCTTGTTGATGGATCCAACTCATACCTACACTAGCCCGGGTACCTATGGGGTATTACTGATAGTAAATGATAACGGATGCACAAGCACTTATTTCGCAGAAATCGAGCTCTTTGCACCAGGAACCGATGTACATCTGATTAATATCATTACGCCAAATGGGGATGGGGTGAATGATGAGTTCGACTTAAACCTGAATGGATATAAAAAGGTGACTATACAAATAGTTAACCGTTGGGGAAATCTCATGGCAGAATTGACTGGTTCTCAACTCACTTGGGATGGGAAAACGAATGGACATATGGCCCTAGAAGGCGTGTATTTTTACAAATACGAAACGCTGGGTTACGACGGCAAGAACTCCACGGGCCATGGATTCTTTCATCTAAAATAAAAAAAGGCAAATCATAAGCCGGGTTCTGTTCGTTTTGTCACACGTGACGCAACTGCCTATCATTTATCTAGCACTGACGTCGCCATCAGCGTCTATCGACCTACCCTCCGGAATCGAGCGAGCAACTCTTAATGTACAAGACATACTCCGGTATACATGGTCTTTCAGCGCGTAAGGTTTACCCTGCCAACAACATCACTGTTGCTGCGGTGAGCTCTTACCTCCCCTTTTCACCTTTTCCCCAACGCAACAAGTTTGTCAAGGTAGTTTATTTTCTGCGGCACTTTCTGTATTCATCAAGATGAACCCTTCCCGTTAGGAAGTACACTGCTCTGTGCTGCCCGGACTTTCCTCCCTCCCGTAAACGGGACAGCGATAGGCCGATTTGCCGAGTCAAAGGTACAATTAGAATTTAACTAACGGAAATACCTTAGATCCATGAATTCCACTAAGGATTATTCGGTATGTCCCTGTATGTAATGCGTTGAGATCAAGGCTATATTTAAGCACATTGTTCAATGACGTGCTACCCACCATCCTTCCGGCAGCATCAAAGATTTGAGCTAAATATACAGGGGATTTAGCATCAATAAGTAATGTTTCATGCACGGGGTTAGGCCCAATAGATGCATCAAGGGTTGATTCAATCAAGGAAGCATCTAAGCCCAAGTAATCCTCTTGATATTCTACTTGATTAACCGTACCGTTTGTTTCTGTTGCTTTGAGTACCCATTCTTTTTCACCATTTGCAAACCATTCGTATTCAGTGCGTTGAGTTGGCGGCGTACCAAACCACTGACCCGCACCAAAAAATGTTTGGTAAACGGAATCAATTTCGGCAATGTCATGTCGTAAGCGAAGCGCTTGAAACGTACCTTTCGGGGTTATAATCGTTCCCCATCCATCTACATTCGTGGTGCGTTGACGATACTGCTTTATTTTAAAATCGATTACGGGATTTAAATCGATGTAGGTATAGCCTCTGGAATAATGATAATCATTATAATTCAATGGTAATTTATAGCGTGTTTCAATGGTATCCGATTTGAATGGAACCCCTTGTCCGTTGACGCTTATAGAATAGCCAAGTGACGTAATGGAGTCTGTCATTCGCTTGGTATATTGATTCAAATCAGTCAGAGAAACAGGTAAAAATTGAGACAATTGATCCAGTGGTAAATCGTTCGTTGGATTAAAGTAACTCGCTCGATAATTTGTTGGGGCAACGGGTCCATATGTTCCAAACACCAATAATGAAGCAAAACCAATGGGGTTATACTCTTTTAGGTATTGACTAGTTGCAGATAGGGCACTAAAATCCCATGTAAAATTAGCACCGGTTGAGGCAAAATCCAAACCAGTTCCGGCTGCTTGAGAGATACGGACGGTATCACCGGAATTTGCAAAATCTGCAACACTGAGGGTGATTTGTGCAGAAATCCCAACAAAAAAACTAAGAAAAACAACTGATAGTAAGGCCTTCATTATTCGTAGATTAAAGGATAAAGGTACATGAAATTGACTAACAAAATAAATTGCCTTACTTTTATTGCATGAATGATAAATCAATCATTTTATCGGAATTAAATCAATTTGAACTGGACCTCTCAAGGTTTAATTCCTCTGATTTATTGGTGAATATTCAAGCGAAACATGTACTGTCTTTTGAAAAAGAAACGGAAGAACTGAGGCCTGAAGCATCGAAACTCATAAAAGCTGCGTATCAAAAAGAACGAGAAGAAGGTGTGTTTTCCTTATGTTTATCTGAAGGCATCCTATTCTTGAAAGAAGCAGAGCAGGCGCAACAAATTCCAATTTTCCTTCATTTATTGAACCCGAAAATCAACCCCGTGTTAAATCAAGTTTCTTGGAATATCACGGCGGATGAATGGGTCATAAATCCCTATTTATTGCATGTCCTTTCCTTTGAAGAAACGGAATTTACATCCCTTGAAAAAAAGGAACTATGTGAGCTGTTGACATCCAAAGGATATGATTTGGATGCACGTATTCGGTACATAGGAAATTTTCATCCGTATCGACACAGTCTCTTGAAGGAAGTGACTGAGTTAAAAAAAGAAACCGATTTAAGTCATTTCGATTTTCTATATCAAGGTGCTCAACGCGTGGAAGAACCCCCCTATAAATCCCTGTCTCCATTACTTTTCGAGGCAGACCACACCCAGTCCCAAGCTATAAATCGGGCTGAATTGCAACACTTGGTTATTCAAGGGCCCCCAGGGACCGGAAAATCTCAAGTAATCGGAAATTTAATCGGTCGGTTTTTAGAAGAAAAAAAGCAGGTGCTTCTATGTTCTCAAAAACGTCAAGCCTTAGAAGTGATTGCCTCGAAATTAACAGACTGTGGACTCGGAGAATTAATGCTGATGAGGAACTCGCAGGACGGAGTAAAAACCAGTATTCAGTCGCTGGCAAAAAGCTGGGAAGCGATAGAAAAACCAATAGATTCCGTAGAGCAAGACGTTTCAAGTACCATTCGCCTGAACTGGCTTCAAGGTCAACTGGACCTCTACCATAAAGAAGGATTGATTGGGAAGATGAGCCCAAAGGACTTCATTACCGCGACGCGAATTGGAGAGAAAAAAAAGGTGGCATTTCATGCAGGTATGCCGAGTTATTCCGAATGGGTAACATATAAGCCTATACTTTCGACTATTCCTGATTCGGTGCTGCAAAAGCTGAGTATGCTCAACCGTGATTTGAACTTGGAACACACCTTTGAAACACGTCTAAAAACCCTCAAGAATATACAAACAGAGCTAAGCCATTTACAATGGCAGCATTTAACCTATAGTGAGATTCTTGAACAGGCACAGGTGGGACAGACCGTTCATTTGTTTTCAAATGACACTGCTCAACGCTGTTTGCCGTGGATGAAGCACCGAAGTAAAATCAATCGATTGATTAAAAAATTGGAGCTAATTGACCCACAACTTCAACAGAAAGAGCACGCGCTTACTTCGTGGAAAAAATTACCTTCGATCGTTTTGTTAAGTGGGTTGCGTAAAGAACTGTCTAAAGGTGGTTTGTTTAAGAAAATCCATCTAAATCGTTTAAAAAGAAACTGGTTAACTGATACAACCGCTGATATTGGGGTATTAATTGAACTAACTGAGGTATACCATGCCTTACTGGATGACCGATTAAACGCTCAAATGGAATTAATTTCTCTTGGATTAACGGACGTAAGGACGGATATCACAGCCTATAAAACCTTTAATGCCTTGTTTGATGGAAACTTGTATGAACAATACCACGCACTTTCTAAACAAGAACGTAGTTTCTATTGTGCAAATCATGCAATGATTCAAGGAATTGCACTAGCAATTAAACAACAATTCGCAAGGAATTCTGAAGCACCCGTCTATGAAAATATAGATCATCTTTTAGCTGATTTCCATAGCTATATTCCTCACTTAAAAGCATGGGATCAAGTCCCCGGTTCCATCACTGCCCCCGTGATTGAATTCGAAACTTCTGAAGCCTATGAAGAGGCCATAATTACTTCCGATTGGAATCGATTTATTGCCCAATTTCCAGCAATGAAGAAATTTCTATCGCTTTCCATTGCAGATGAATTGGCACGGATTAAGGCGAATAGAAAAAGGACACAAGAACGGATTGTTCATCAGATGTTGGTAGAACGCAAAAACACCTTTGATGCGTTTCATCGGTTAATCGCTACGCCTAGCGGTAAATTAACGGCAAGGGAGAAGGTATTAAAAAATGAATTAATCATAGGAAAACGAATCCTTTCAAGGCTTTTTAGTCGAAAAAGAAATTTCCCTGCCTTACGCACCGTATTAGAAAGTGAAGCTGCACATTGGATTTCTTTATTGAAGCCCATTTGGCTGAGTAGTCCCGTGCAAATCGCCATGGATTTACCTTTGATTAAAAACCGTTTTGATGTGGCAATTATTGACGAGGCGAGTCAGCTGTTATTGTCTCATTCGTTGGGTACGATTTATCGTTCAAAGCAACTCATTGTGGCCGGCGATTCGATGCAAATGGCGCCTTCAGCCTTTTTTCAGCGAGGAACTTCTAATGCACTCACCCTACTTGATCAAGCGGCATTCAATTTACCTCAAAGTCCATTAAAATTTCATTATCGAAGCCAACACGAGGAGTTGATACAATTTTCGAATCAACATTTTTATAACAATGAACTCATTGTGTTGCCAAGCTATCCAAACTATCAAGCTATCACATCTATCTATCTCCCCGGTAATCATTACAAAGATGGTACAAACTTAGTTGAAGCGCAGGCGGCAAAAAAGCTATTGGTTGAAAAATTAGGCTTGAAGGATACCCGCATTGGATTAGTAGCGTTCTCAGAAAAGCAACTTAAAGCCATTGTTTCGTTGTGCACCGCAGCGGAGCGCTTAGCGATGGAGGTAGCTCTTGAATCAGATGCGCTATTTTTGAAAACTGCAGAACAAATTCAAGGGGATGAATGTGATGAAATCATCATATCATTTGGCTATGGGTACAATGAAGATGGAAGATTTGATTTACGGTTTGGCCCCTTAACTCAAGAAGGTGGCGATAAACGCCTGAACGTTTTATTCAGTAGGGCAAAGCGTAAAATCCATTTTATTCATTCGGTTCGTGCTGAGGATTTTCCAATGAGTGAAAACCCTACAATCCATGTCTTAAAACAGTGGTTTTCATATGTTGAAAGCACCAAAACAGCCTCTGATTCCTTAGGCCTCCTTCATGTGATGGACCATCAGATGGATGGGCGCGACATTCGAATTCAACGCTGGATTGATTTATCTCCCAATGTATTCGATCTAATCACCTATGAATCAATCTTAAGCGCTCGAGGTTGGGTTATTCGAGAGGAGGCGTTTTCTTCGGCACCGGATCATACCCGTGTCCTCCCCTTGGATGACAGCGTGAAATTCGCTTAGTACCTAACCAAAGACCTTTAACAGGACCCCAAACTTGAATGGCTTCTATCATAAAGGACGAACATGTTGGTGTATATCTACAACTTGGGGGGAGCAATGGCGAAATAACCCACTGATAAATTCGGACTAAAAAAATAAAGGGAAACCCCAGGATTTTCTTTAACATTTCCACGCTCAAATATAGGGATTAAAAAAAGGATGTTTGTAACTGAGATCACTCAACGCGTTAGCAAACGAGTTATTCCTTAATTTCACCTCCATGAATTTATTCCGATTTCTCCTTCTTATTTCACTGAATTTTTCGTTTTGTATACAGGCTCAAACATGGACACATGAACAGTTAGAAGTTAAAACGAAGAACACCTTGAACCGCGTGATGCGTTCTGACGACTTGTTTGAAGACCGTTGGATAGAATTGCCTCAAGCTAAATTTTGGAGACGGATCATGACTTTATCTCCTGATTCTTGCATTATTAATGTTGCCAAAAATCGCACGATGCTTGAAACCATGGCCTTTAAGCAATGGCGAACAAAAACCGAAACTGAAAAAGCGCAATACAAAGCATCATTACGCAAAACTTTTGGATTAGATTCTACGGAGGAGCTGTATGTTACGACGGGAAAAAATGATTTTTACCGCTTTCATGAAGTATTTCCTTCACTTGGCAGCGGAATCGCGGCATTTGAAAACAACCAAGTAGATCCATGGTATGCACAAGCCATCCTTTTGATTGAAAGTCCCGCACAATTAAAAAAATCAATTAGTGGCGCTTATGGACCTTTTCAACTCATGCCTTCGGTTGCTCAACGATACGGACTCACGGTCAATGGAAATACCGACGAGCGTGCTGATTTCTCGAGAAGTGCTTACGCTTCATCACAACTCATTAAAACCTCTTGTATTCCATCTGCTCGAAAAATTTTAACTGCACATGGATTGAGTTATACAGAAAGTGAGTTGTGGTTTAGGTTACTTGTAATGCACGTATATCATGCGGGGGCAGGAAATGTAGCCGCGGTAGTCAATAAAATTAATCCGGCGAAGGGCAGCATGGAACTCATCCAACAAATGTGGGTGACCTCAGCGGGAGGTTTTGGGAACAATTCACAGAACTACAGTCAATTGGCGATCGCTGCACAATGGTTACTGCATGATTATGTCTATTCCCAATGCGACGAACTTCATCCGTGTTCGGGCAAATGATGTGTAAGCTGATCCTGAGATAGGGATAACCCACACTTGAAATTCGTTGCAAATAAGCCACCGGTGCCTAATCCCTGGGGAAGGGTGAGTGGGTATTCCGCGGCAAACTGAGCAACTGCAGTTAGGCCGATGTTAGACTCTAAGGCAGAGGTCATCCACCAACCGATTCCGCGTGCGGTGGCTAATTCTATCCAAGTTTGCACTCCCGAGATTCCTCCGTGCAAGCTGGGCTTTAAAATGATAAATTGAGGGCTAACGCGATCGAGCAAGGCCACTTTTTCCGCCAGTGTATAGCATGGAATCAGGGATTCATCTAAGGCTATTGGCACAATAGCCTCCTTGCACAATGCTGCTAATAAATCAATCTCGTTAACCGCTACAGGTTGTTCAATCGAATGTACACTTAAGTCGCTGAGTTGATTCAGGATATGTCGAACATTAGCTGCCGTAAATCCACCGTTTGCGTCTACACGAATCGTAAGTATTTCAGAACCAAAATGTTTACGCACCTCTTGAATTATTTTGTGTTCTTGCTCCCAATCAATCGCGCCAATTTTAAATTTCAATACGGAATACCCTTCCTTTATTTTTTTGGCTACCTGATCTTGCATCCATTCTGGAGAGCCCATCCAAATTAAACCATTGATTGGTATAGCGCGTTCTCCCCTGGCAAAGGAATTATCGAATAAGAGTCCATGAACAGGAGATAACCAAGCACGAAGGGCGCATTCTAAACCGAAACGTATCGAAGGAAAATAGCTTAATTCGGGTAAGAACTCATCCAAGGTGAACAGCAAGTGATCCAGTGGAATTGAACATTGGTTCAAGCGAAGGATAATATCGGATAACTGCATTTCATACTGAGCATCATTCATGTAATCAGGAGAAAGGCCTTCAATGATGCTGCATTCTCCAATTCCTTGCCTCCCGTCAGCGCTTAGGGTAATAAGCCATAGTTTCTTAGTAGAAAGCACTCCCCTACTTGTTCCTGCGGGAAAATTAAACACTAATTCATGCTTTTGGACTGTGAAAATCGGGCTTACATCCATTGGTTGTACCATGATTGAAAACTAAAATAATACCATATAAACAAGCTGTTTGTATCCGTTCCATTTAGAAATGACCTTACTTCGCGCTCCAATTCAGGTCCCTTAAAAATCCCTTGCTCTTTAATAAACTTTGGTTCGATGAAATCCAACAGTTCAGATTTCAAATATTCCCTCATCCATGCGGCAATCGGGATGGCGAATCCTTTTTTAGGTCCTTGCATTAAGGCTGGTGGAAGTATCTCGTGTGCAATATGTTTCAACAGAATTTTCGTGTCTTTCCCATCACATTTATAGTGATCAGGTACTTGCGCTAGGAACTCAAATAATTCATGGTCTAAAAATGGTTCTCTACCCTCCAATCCTACGGCCATAGTAGCACGATCCACCTTATGCAGAATGTCATTCGGAAGATAGTTTATGCTGTCGTTGAGTAACATGGTTGCCAGAGGCGATCTTCCTTCGTAGAAGGGCAGCTTTTCTGGTATGTTTCGTTGGTTAATACGCTTATTTAATTGGTCATTTGACATGGAGGAGGTCATGGCATGCATGTATGATTCTACTGAAAAATCGCTCAGTAGGCGGGCGAATTTTTGAATACGTTGCGCTTTCAATCCGGATAGGCCACTAAACCCGATTGCCTTAGCCACGCTTGATCCAAGAACACTCGGGAGGTAGCGAACCGCATTGGGAATACGCGAATAATAGAGGTGTCTGTTGTAGCCTGCGAATAACTCATCCCCACCATCGGCACTCAAGGCTACCTTTACCGAATTGGCCGCATGTTTTGATACAAGATATGTTGGGATAGCACTGCTATCTGCGAAGGGTTCGTCATAGATCGTGGGTAGCATTGGAATTACCTGCAATGCTTCATGTAAATCACAGGTGATTTCTGTGTGTGTAGTTCCTAAGTAATCGGCAATTTTTTTTGCTTTTGGGCCTTCGTTTAAGCCGGCCTCAGGCACCGCCACCGTAAAGGTTTTAAGTTCCTTGTGGGATTGCGTTAAAAGCGCTGCAGTAGTGGCTGAGTCATAGCCCCCCGATAGAAATAAACCCACAGGAACATCTGACACCATACGTAAATTAATGGCATCAGACAGCAATTCGCGGGTCCTGGTTTTAGCGGCATCAAAAGAAATGGAGAGGGGCTCCTTTTGAAAATAGGCCGTGGGACTCCAAAACACTTTTTTTTCAAGACGAAGGGTATTGCAATCAATACGCACCATAGTTCCAGGTTCTACTTTGTAGGTATCCTTAAAAATGGAATGGGGCGAAGGGATGTTACCGTACTGAAAAAAATACCAAATACTATTTACATCGAGCGATTTTTTAAATTGAGGATGGGTGTGAAATGGTTTTAATTCGCTTCCAAACAGCAGCAATTGATGATTAAGATAATAGTACAAAGGCTTAACGCCAAAGCGATCACGAATTAGATACAAGCTTTGTTCTACTCTATTAAAAAGAATGAGCGAGAACATGCCTTTGAATAAATTAAGGGCCTTACTATTCCACTTGTGAAATGCCAGGAGCACGACTTCACTGTCGGATTGCGTTCGAAATGAATAACCGGCCTTAACCAATGTTTCTCTAATTTCTTGATAATTATAGAGTTCGCCATTAAACACCATGGAAAGCTCCTCATAATGCATGGGCTGATTCGCAAAATCAGTGGTATCGATAATGGAAAGCCTCCTATGGGCTAAGCCTAAAGAAAACATTTGGGAATCATAAAAATACTCCCCTCCTGCGTCGGGTCCTCGATGCATCAAAGAGTCTCGCATACCAAGCAGCACATCGGTAGAGGTGCGCTTGCTTAAATCAATAAATCCGGCGATTCCACACATCAGGTTGGGCTCGTTATTTGAGGTTCTCTAAGCGATAGAAGCAAAAAGAAAAAAGGCAATGCCAAGGCTCGAATCCGAACCAAAACACCAAAAAGTATAGAGGTATATCCAGCCATAAATGCGGTTAACAATACAAAGGTAAGCATGTAAATAGCGAATTCACTTTTAAACATAAAACGAAGGTTCTTTAACAGATGTCGATTAAAAAAAAACAACCCTGTAAACAAGAGAAGGGCAACACTTTCAAGTCCGTTCACAATGAAATTCAGTCCTAAATTTTCTGTAATAAATGGGCGATAAAGGGCAATAAACACGGCTTGAGGGAGGGAAGTTACCAAGCCCGAAATTGATCCGTCGGATGGGGTGATTTCATATTTGGCCCCCGTATAAATTGGGTTATCACTAAAATCGGACTGGGTGATTTGTGCTTCTTGAATCAGTACTTGGGTTCGATCTAAATTTGCGATCACAAAAAAAACAAGCACCAACGAAACATATATAAACCCTCGAAAAAGAAATAAAATAATTGGGCGCTTCGACCACCGATTTGAATAACGAGCGGCTATTGCTAAGAAAAACGGAGCAATGATGGCCAGGGCGACAAACTGTCTCAGGCTGTACAGCAAGGCGCTTATTACGACCATAAAAAGTAAACGAAAAACGGTTCGCTTTGGATCCCATTTTAACCAACGGAACAATTGATACATTAACAGTAAGGAAAGCGTATATACCTGACTGTCCTTGCTAATCCCCGAGCACCAAAACGTTACGGAGGGGAAAAATAAAAATGCAAAGAGTACGGCCTTTAGGTTTAAATTCTCATAGATAATTATTCGATAAACCATCAACCATGAACTAAAAAAAACAATAGACGCCACTACAAGCGTTGTTGCCCAGAAGCTGTTGAAGGTAATAATAGAAAAAACTGACAAGATCTTTGCTGCATTCCATGCCTCCGGTTCACGCCAAATCCAACCAGGAGGATATCCCGTACCTTGATTAAAACGGTAGGTAACGCCAAGAAGTCGGTCAGTATGTACCAATTCCTGAACATAGCCCGTAGGATTATTTAAAAACAACTTATTCAATGCGGTAGCACTGTCCCAATAGGCATTGATGTCCCCGCCTCCAAGAATGAACAAATAGATTAAGGCAAAAATCAGGGCAAAGAATATTTTAAACCCCCATCCCGCATAAAAATATCGTTGAATACTCTCATGGTAATATCGATTGCGTATCCATCTTCCGATCCAGAACAAAATCAGTATCCACAGCACTACAGTTAAGCCCTCTGCGATGGAAAATAGTTGCTCTTGATTCATATGGATAAAGTTAACAATCCATCAAGAATGATGGTAACTTTCACCTTTATTTATGGTGCATGCTCGGTATAATTGTTCTAAAAATATCATGCGGACCATTTGATGAGAAAAGGTCATGGAAGACAATGCAATCTTCGCATTGGCGCGGGCATATACGGCATCGGAAAATCCAAAGGCACCCCCGATACAACAGGTTATTTTTTTGACACTGTGTAATTCATGATTGGCGAGTAGCAGAGCAAATCCTTCCGAGGTATAGCTTGTACCTTTTTCATCCAGTAAAATAACATGCTGATCGTCGGTTATTTTAGATAACATGGCCTGGCCTTCTTTCTCTTTAAGTTGTGCAGGGGTTAAGGATGATGCTTGCTTAACATCGGGGAGCTCTATACGCTCATAACTCACATAATGAACAAGGCGTTTTTCATAGGTTTGCTCTAACTCTTTGAGGGCATTGGACACCGTTTTCCCAATGAACATCAATCGCACCTTCATGTTAGCGACCTGTTCTAACTTCCTTTACCGTGTTGAAGAAGATAATTCCGTAACCAAAGGCCAACATCAAATGAAAAGGAACCATTCCGAAATCGCCAAATGCTAAGCGATTTAATGCGGTAAATCCGAAAATTAACATAAAGGAGCCTTCGGCGATATTAAGGATCGAGAGGCTTTTTTTGTCGTATTTATTGCCAGTAAAGTCATCTTTTTGAGCCACATTGAATTTCGGAGTGCGCACAAATGAACTTTTTATCCGTAAATACCCTTCAATCACTGCGACCGCATTGCTCATAGACAAGGCCATAGATACCGTCAAGAACTGAACAAAACGTTTAATGAATTTAAATAAATCGTTCCAAAATCTCCCGGTTTTATCTCGGTAAGAATTCCAATAATAGAAGGCAAGGAATACAGTACTTGAAATGAAAAATGCACCAAATTGAACGAAATAATTCAAATCAGAAAAAGAATCCTTGATGTGCAGAATAAATAAACTTAGAATGGATAAGATTAAGATGAAAACAAACACCGAGGAATTGAATAAATGGGCCATTCCATGCACTCGATCCGAAAATCTTACCCCGGGATGTGTAAGTAATTTACCCCGCATTTTAATAAAGCACTCTGCCCCTCCTTTCATCCAACGATGTTGTTGACTTTTTAATGCAGACATAGTAATTGGCAATTCTGCCGGCGATTCCACATCTTCTAAATAAGTAAATTTCCAACCCCTCATTTGCGCACGGTAGCTCAAATCTAAATCCTCTGTAATGGTGTCATGTTCCCATCCACCTGCATCTTCAATGCATTTTTTCCTCCAAATCCCTGCAGTGCCATTAAAATTTATAAAATGTCCAGTAGAATTTCTTCCTTGCTGTTCAATCGCAAAGTGACCATTTAACCCAAAGGCTTGAAGTTCTGTTAGTAGGGAATATGATTTATTCAAGTGACCCCAACGCGTCTGTACTACCCCAACTTTTTCATTATTGAAGTAGGGAACGGTGCGCAATAAGAAATTTTCATCTGGAACAAAATCAGCGTCAAAAATCGCAATGAAATCACCTGTAACACGGTCCATTGCATCATCCAGTGCTCCCGCCTTATAACCTGTTCTATCCACGCGATGAATATGTTGAATATTTATCCCCGTAGCAGCAATTTCCGCCACTTTTTTAGCAATAATGTCTTTGGTTTCATCCGTGGAGTCATCCAATACCTGAATTTGTAACTTATCTTTTGGATAGGCCAAGCGGGCGGTGGTTTCAATAATTCGCTCCGCAACATACATTTCATTGTACATGGGAAGCTGTATCGTAACTTTCGGCGCTTGCTCTAAATCAAAAGCGGGCATTGGTAATTTTGGCGATCGCTTAGATTTTCTGTATGCTAGAGCTAACAAAAGTTGGATGACACTGTAATAAAAAATCATAAATAAGCAAAGGCCGTAGATAACTAAGATAACCCTAGCCATCATGTGAGACAAATAATGTTCTTGGACCACTTTTTTACCATTTACCACCGTGGTTATATCTCCCCAATTGAATAACCATGTTACTTTCAAACGGGCACTAAAGGGTTGAGTTTTACTAAAGGTATAGTGCTCTAAATGTTCTTTTACATTGGTTTTAAATACCTTCAGGGTATCATTTCGATAGTCTTTGTCCGCAAGAATTAATATGCTTTCCCCTATAGGAACATTATTAAATGTAAAAACCCCACGTCGCGTTTCTGCTTTAAATCGTTCTCCTGTCTCTTTTGAAACCAACAACAAAGAGACCTCATCGACATCCCTTCGTGTTTTAAAATCAACCAAATATCCTTTGATTAATTTCGATCTTAACCTCATGGTAGAAGCAAGGGTGTCCTGGTTAAAGGCAATTATCAGTAGGCTGAATAAAAGTAATTTTTTCATATTAAACTTTTGGAGCAGGTTGATTTCAAGAAACAAAGATAAATTAATCTTTGATTAAAGTCATTTCATTTACTAAATGCGTTGCCCCGGCATAGATGTCCATCACCCAAAGGACGTAGCGAATATCCACTACGATATTCCGGCAACGGTTCGGATCAAACAAATAATCACTCATGGTACTTTCCCATGATCGGTCAAAGTTCAAACCCATCAAATTCCCTTTTTCATCTAACACTGGAGAGCCTGAATTACCTCCAGTGGTGTGATTTGAACCTGTGAAACACACCCATAATTCGCCGTCCTGGGCATAGGGTCCATAGGTTTTATTAGATGCCAATTCGAACATTCTTGGCAGCAATTCAAAATCCGGATTTCCTGTACTGTTTTTTGCAATCATTCCATCTAAGGTGGTATGTTCGGTGTAGGCCATGCCGTCTACAGGGGAAGACCCTTCCAATTGTCCGTAGGTAATTCTTAGGGTTGAATTGGCGTCTGGCCAATGTTTTTCATTCGGAAACATGACATATTTGCCTTCAACATAAAGCTGCATCCAAGGAGTAATCTTTGATTGATATAACTTATAAGCTTTGTCTACTTCTTGAACAAATATCGGGTAATACGTATTGAAAAAAATGTAGGCTGGGTCTTTGAATAGTTTTTTAAGGGAATTTTTTGAAAAAGCGTTTACGAACTGAAAAAAGCGAGTTGAATCGGTAAAAATTGACTTTGCATAGATATTCGTTGCAAGATCTGATACATTCACCATGCTCCAATTCTTATTTGATGCGATTTCAGAACGTTGATACTGCAGGGTCAACGCATTAAAAATAGATTGATCAACCGCACTGTTATAGTTTTTAAAAAATGAGCGTGCGCTCGCTATTAGTTTTTGTTTTTCCGAGCTTAACTTATCCGAAGATGCTTTGGTTAGCTCCGCTGAAGTTTTAATCATTTTAAATAATTCAGGCCCGTAGAAAAAATATTCAATCCCCATTGCATAGCGGAACTCTTTTTCTGAATTATTCTTTACGTACTGATTCAATGAATCTAAGGCGTTGGCATATTTTTTCCATTCCGGGTTAGATTCCGCCGTTTTTCTATATGCCGCTTCCTCGCGTTGTTTAACTGCAACACCGTCTAAATTTTCCAAACCCTCTACTTGTCCTATCCATTTTTTCCATGCATTGGCTATGGATGCTTGCTTGGCGGAATATTGAATACGAATCAAGTCAGAGGATTGCATACCCTCATCAATAGCTGCAAGGCTTTCATCCCGCATCGCGATGCGAGCAGGGCGTTCTTTTTCTATGATAAATTTCAAATATTCAGAAACTACGTGCTGTTCGGTAACACCAGGAAATCCATACACCATGGTAAAATCACCTTCTTTGCGGTCCTTGAATGAAATATTCAAATACTGAATTGGCGTATATGGTACATTATCCGCTGAATAGGTGGCGGGTTTATTATCCGGCCCGGCATAAATTCTAAAAACCGAAAAATCACCGGTATGTCTCGGCCAAACCCAGTTATCTGTATCCCCGCCAAATTTTCCAATTGAATTAGGAGGAGTACCTACAAACCGAATGTCTTTAAACACTTCCTTTACCATCAAGTAATAGGCATTTCCATAATCAAAGGCTTTAACTTCAGCCTCATAATGTGTTCCTTCGATGGCTGTTTTTACGATTGTAGCGATGTTTGCCGCTATGACCGACTTGTCCTGTTTACCTTGTGCGTTCTGTAATACCAAGGCCGTGACATCCTCGATTCGAACAATGCGTGTTGCGGTTAGCCCAGGATTGGTTAATTCATCTTTTTTTTCTTTTGCCCAAAATCCATTTTTCAGGTAGTCGTGTTCTAGACTGGAATGCGACTGAATTTGAGAATACCCGCAGTGATGATTGGTCAACAAAAGCCCTTGACTTGAAACCAATTCAGCGGTACAGCCTCCGCCAAACTGAAAAATAGCATCTTTTAAACTGGCATGGTTAACACTGTATATTTGGTCAGCGGTCAATTTCATCCCCCGCGCTTGCATATCCGATTCAAAGGCTTTAATAAGCAATGGAATAAGCATGCCTTCATCCGCCCGAACGGATCCTAAAAGGATTGTAAAAGAAAATAAAAGGGTGAAGAATTTCAATTTCATGTTAATCATTTTTCCAAAAGTACTTCAAAAGTTTAAAATCCACGTTTATTTGGATTGCTTACCTTTGCGCTTCAAATGATGAAGGTACTTACAAGTTTATCAGCACTTCCGATCTTACGGAATCCTATAGTGACACTCGGTACATATGATGGCGTGCACATTGGACATCGGAGTATTCTGACAAAGCTTATTAATAAAGCAAAGGCAACGGGTAAGGACAGCATGCTTATTACCTTTGATCCGCATCCGAGACAGGCCTTGGGATTAGGAGAGATTTCGCTGCTTAGCACCCTTGAGGAAAAGGTGGAATTACTTTCTAACACAGGATTAAATTACTTATTGGTATTACCATTTACTAAAGAATTCTCCAACCAAGGAGCTAGAGACTTTATTTCGAATGTATTAATTGATCAGTTAAACATATCAGAAATTATGTTGGGCTACGATCATAAATTCGGACATAATCGGGAGGGTGACGTTCAATTGTTAGCAGAGGTACTTACCAAAACCAACCGATTTGTTACTGAAATTCCCGCCCAAGATGTGGATGAGATTATCGTAAGTTCAACAAAAATTAGAGCGGCCTTAATTCAAGGGGAAGTTGAAAGAGCCAATCGCTTATTGGGATATAATTACCAAATTAAGGGAAAGGTAGTAGCGGGAAATCAGCTTGGAAGAACGATTGGATTCCCCACGGCTAACATTGAACCAACAAACCCCTCAAAACTAATTCCGGGCGACGGGGTTTACGCAGTGAAATTTATGGTAAAAGACAGCACGCATATAGGAATGATGAATATTGGCGTACGGCCAACGGTAAGTAATTCACAACAACGCGTAATCGAAGTACACTTATTTGATTTTAATGCAGACATTTACGGAGAATCTGTACGCATTACCGTATGCACCCACATACGCGGGGAGCAGGTTTTTTCAGGTCTTGAAGCGTTAACAGAGCAATTAAAAAAAGATGAAGTCGATTCTCGTAGGTTTTTTTCTAGCCATTAGCGCCTCATGGTATAGCCAGTCGTCGGTGCGAAGTTATTCCCTGGATGACCTCCTCACTGCAAACGCTGATAGCGTCTTCTCCATTGATTTAAGTCGTGAAAAACTCACGACCATTCCCGCAGAGGTGTATCGATTCACCAAAATAAAGACCTTAAATCTTACGAAGAATAAAATTGAATTCTTAGGAGACTCTTTACGTATTTTTCAAGAATTGGAGCACCTAAACCTAACTAAAAATAAACTCTTTGCGATACCCTATGTGGTATTTCAAATGAGTGCGCTTAAAGAGTTATTGCTGGCGGAAAACCACATAGAGATAATCCCAAATGAAATTGAACAATTGACACAATTGGAGGTCTTGGACTTATATGACAACGCTGTGAATTCCATATCTCCTCGCCTGAAAGCACTACCGAACTTAAAGCGCCTAGACATTCAAGGCGTCATGTATAATCATGAATTTCACAAGCAGTTGGTAAATGATTTCAGGCATTGCACCTTGTTTTTAGATCCTCCTTGTTCTTGCATGGATTGAATTATTAACAATTCCTTATAGAAATTTATCCGGAAATAAACAGAGCCGAAATCAAGAATCGTATTAACTTTATCCTGTGAAAACGCTCTTAGTTTTTTTCGGTTTTTGTATCACTCTTCAAGTTTGGGGGCAAAATTTCATATATAACGGTCATTTCGAGTTCGGAGGGCTTGGTACGGGATTTAGTGTGAACGGACAAGGCTACACGAACCTCATTCCTCCATACTTAGGCACCACTCAACCCGGTGATTTTGCCATTACAAATAACCCGCAACCTTTGAATAACGGGTATTTCCTTCCGTTTTCGGACCACACTTCGGGTCAAGGAAATATGTTGGTAGTAGACGGGGGAAGTATTGGTGGAAATCAACCTTTTTGGCAAGCGGGGAGCAACGGAGGCGGTGTTTGTGGCTTAACTCTTGGGAATGCTTATGTGTTTAGTTTTTGGTTGCGTTCAGCATCAAGTGCTGTAACAGGCCTAGCTACGCAAGCAGACATTAAAACACTTTTTAATAACGCCAGTAATATTCAATTACTAACGCCTACCCTAGCCCCTCTTCCTGCGGTTGGTTGGCAGGCCTATGCCACACAATTTGAGCCCACTAATTCTTGCGTAAATATTAGTCTTTATGACGATAATATCAGTGTAATGGGGAACGACTTTGCAATCGATGATATTGCTGTAATGCCCCTTGGGGATCCGCTAACCTTAACGGCATCTACCACTCGGCCAACCTGTAGTGATTCCTTAAGTGGGGCACTCATTGGGTATGCGAAAGGGGGATATCCGCCGTATCAATTCACCCTAACTGGAATGATGGGTGCGTGGAATAATGCATCGGGTATTTTTACAGGATTACCCACCGGGAGCTACGATGTAACGGTAACGGATGCCAATAATCAAACCCTAATCCTTCTCAATCAACCGGTTTATCCGAATGATTTCTTACAGGTTAATCCAACAGACACCTTGGTTTGTGGAAATACTCCATTGGAATTAACCGTTACCGGAGGAACCAATACCAATTACCTTTGGATGGCTACTCCACCCGACCCAAATCTATTGAATCCACTGAATGACACGATAACCGTAAGTCCGAATCAGTCGACCACATACCTTGTTTCCACCAATAATTTAAATGAGAATTTGGTTACCAACGGGAATTTTGAAGCGATGAACACCGGGTTTTACAGCGATTTATCATTTCTCACCCCAACCAATCCAAATGGGCTTCAAACGAGTTATGGGATTACGCCCAATGCAAGTTTTTGGGAAGGAACATTTTCGCCCTGTGTGGATCATACCTTTGGCAATGGCGTAGGAAATATGATGGTTATTGATGGTGCAGTATCCGGAAATCAAACGGTATGGAAGCAAGTAATATCCGTAGAAAAAAACACCAATTACACCTTTACGTACTTTGCTGAGTCTGTAGAAAGCACCAATCCAGCAGTTCTAAAGTCTAGTATTAACGGCATCACACTGAGCGTAGATACCCTTTCTCTTACCTCTTGTAATTGGCAACAGATCAGCGGGATATGGAATTCAGGAAACGATAGTTTAGCCATTTTGGTTCTAGAAAACTTAAATCAAAGCGGCCTCGGAAACGACTTCGCTATTGATGATATATCATTCAGTACCTTGCGCTCTTGCAGTAGACAAGTAACCGTTCAAATCAATGGTGGAAACCCTGATCTTGGACTTAACTACCCAAGTAATTTGTGCGTCAATTCAGGCGTGAATAATCCTACTCTTTCACCAGGGACCCCGAACAATGGCACATACAACTCATTTCCGGGAGGACTCAACCTAGATCCGGTCAGCGGAGCCATAAATACCACCGGCAGCGGTCCGGGAACATATTCCGTGGTGTACAGTGTGTTGGTCTGCTCCGTATTGGCAAAAGATACCGTAGAAATTACAATACATGCCCTACCGAGTCTATTAAGCTTAACCGGTGGAGCGTACAATTGTCCGTTGCAAACATTCGATTCTGTACTCTTGTATCTAAATGCGGTATATCCGGTAACAGTAAGTTGGACCTTAAATGGAACGGAGCTCGTAACGAACGGAGCAACGGATCCGTTGTTTTTAGATACGGAAGCTGGACTCTATGAGCTTCAGACGATTACAGATGTGTATTGTACGGCGAATGTTAATGGAAGTATTTACTTAGATTCACTATCCATTCCAGAAACACCCATTATTATTGGTGATACTGCAGTATGTGACAATGAACCCTCTGAGGTGATCTCTTTGAGCAATCCCAATCCGAATGGCGTAATTTCATGGTATAGCGATGCTGCACTCATGCAGTACCTCGAAAGTGGAAATTTTTTCTATCCAAGCAATGATAGCTCAGCGACCTATTATGTGGTGCAAACCGTGAATGGGTGCTCCAGCAATGCAGCGGCTTTTTCAACAGCCATTGTTCCGTGTAACCTGGTGGTGCCAAGTGCATTCACTCCTGACGGCGATGGAGATAACGACGTTTGGGAAATCGTTGGACTAGATGCGAAATTCCCATTGAACCAAGTGAAAATATTTAACCGATGGGGAGAACTGATATACACCAGTATTGCTGGAAACTATGCATCCGAACCTTGGAATGGAAGCTTTAAAGGCGAACCACTGCCTGTTGGTAGCTATTATTACATCATTGAAAAGGCTACAGACGGTAGTATTGAGCCTATAAACGGAACGCTTTCCATATTACGCGAACCATGAGACAGCTATACATGATACTTTTCTTAGGTTTTGGCTCATTGATGGCGCAACAAATGCCTCAATTTAGGCAAGTGAATAGCAGCCCTTCTCTGTACAATCCCGCAGGGATGGCCATGAATAAACAGGCAAGCATTTCGTTATTAGCCCGTTGGCAAATGCTTGGATTTGGAAATGAACCGCGAACGATTGCTTGTTTCGGGCAAGCCATGATAAAGAAAAAAGTTAAAACGGTGTTTAATCCTGGAAGTAGGATTCAATATCCAATTGAACCCTTGGAAAAGAAAAAAAAGCGTGTCTTTCAACAGTTTGTTGGTGGACAAGCAATTTCAGACAACTACGGCGCCTTTAAATACCTCGAGGCAAATGGAAATTACGCCTTATGTCTTCCCTTAAATAATCAATGGAAACTAAGTGCGGGAATTCGTATTGGCGTAAGAAACAATGTGTTTTCACCGAGTCAAGCCAGCGTGTTAAATGTATCGAATCCGCAACTTCCCTATGATGGTGGGGATGCTACGTATGACGGCTTTTTGGCGTCTGGCCTGCGGTCGATTTCTCTCAGTAGTGGTTTTGGATTTACCTTATTTTCGAAAAAAATGTTTTTTGCCGGTGCCGTCCAACATGGAGGATTACTACATTCTCTTGGGGAACAAAGTAGCTTTTTCGACCAACAATACCATTGGAACACCCAAATTGGATATACCATGAATATTGCCAATGGATTGGAGTTACAGCCAATCATTATTCTCAAACAAATGTATCAAGGTCCTATTTCTGTAGAAACGACGCTGATGACCACGATAAACTATATTTTTTGGGCGGGAATCAATTATCAATACAATGCCTCTGCAGGAATCCTTGCAGGTATGGAGGTGTCTGACAACCTAAAAATAGGGTATGCATTTGATTTTTCAACCAACCGAATTAATCGATTCAGTAATGGCGGACACGAAATTTATTTAAGTTATGGGTTTTAACCATTGGCTACTAACTTCTTGTTTCTTACTTGCACAGTTCGCTTGGGGACAAATTTATGAGTTCACTACCCCGACGCGATTAGGTACAACGATTAATACCTCCGCAGACGAAAGTAATCCGGTGATTTCCAGCAATGGGAACACCCTGTATTTTGTTCGAACCTTTGACCCCAAAAATACAGGGGGAATTTACGATCAAGACATTTGGTATTGTAAGAAAACCATGGCTGGTTGGGGACCCACATTTTCCTTAAAAGCACTGAATAATAAACTAAATAATGCCGTAATTGCGGAAACCGTAGAAGCATTGGATTCAACCCTCCAACGCTTGTATTTAATTAGCTCCTATGGCGCGGAACGAGATGTAGAAAAAGGAATAACCATGGCTTCTCGGACCATACTAGACACGCAATGGGTTATTCAAAAGAAATTACCTATCCCTAGCTTAAATATCGATGGGAAATATGTGTCATACACCCTTTCAAAAGACCAGCAAGTTGTCATTATATCGTATGAAGGTTCAGACTCTGAAGGTGAGGAAGATTTATATTATTCCTTAAAAGAAGCCGATGGTTGGTCCGAACCTGAACATCTTGGCGCTGCGGTGAATACGCCTGGGTTTGAAATCTCACCTTTTTTATCGCTCGCCAACGACACCTTGTATTTTTCATCGAATGGCTTTAAAGGATATGGCGATGCAGATATCTATTACAGCGTTAGAAAAGGAAAATGGACCAACTGGTCGAAACCAGTAAACCTTGGTAAAACCATCAATACCCCGTTTTTCGATGCATATTTTTCGATAACACAGAACTGTGCCTTATGGTCAAGCAATAGAGAGGGGAAAGATTTAGATTTATGGACCGCATGGGCGATTGCACCGCCCGAATTAGTGATGACCGTGAATGAAATTAAACATGCCAGTGAATTTCAAGGTGCTGATGGAAAGATTGACATTGACGTTGTTTCTGGTGTGAAACCCTGTAAATTCCTATGGTCAAATGGCATGACCACAGCGGACATCAGTTCGCTTCGAAAAGGAGAATACAAGCTACTAATCACCGATTCCATTGGTCAAAAAATAAGTCGCGTATTTACCATCAATGAACCCGAAGCTACAGAACAGCATATTATTCGTTTTCCAAACATCCAATATGAATTCAACAAATGGACCTTTGTCAACGATTCTTTAATAAATACAAACGATTCCTTACGTCTTGTGGCCAAACTCCTTGAAGAATATCCAAACCTGATGATTGAACTCATTTCGCATACTGATTCAAGAGGAGAAGAATCCAGAAATCTAATTTTATCTAAAAACCGCGCTAAAGCTTGTTATATTTCTCTAGTCAATGAATTTAAGATCGACCCAAGGAGAATTATTCCCGTAGGAAAAGGAGAGGCAGAACCCGCAAGTTGGTATGACCCTGAATTGCAACAAATGGTTTTACTGAGAGAAGAATATATCCAAAATAAGAAAAACAATGAGGATCTCTTTGAATACTTGCATCAATTAAATCGAAGAACAGAGGGTAAAGTATTGCGTCTTGATTTTAACCCAAACAATGCTCCTGAAGCCCCTAAGAGCTATTTAGAATTTCAAGCAATGCCAAAATAATGAACGTACTCTCCCATATTTTTCATTTAGGTGTTTTATTTTCCGCGTTCGCTTTCATTTGGTTTTGGCTACAGTTGCTTTTAATAACGTTTCTTCCTGAAGGAATTCGGATGCAACTTCGATATTTCCTGCAATTGCTTCAATCTTTGTTTCTAGGGGTGCTCGTATTAAAATTTGTAGCTAAAGAAGAGGGTAGCTTAACGGTTAATAGCATGCTCGTACTTTCTTTAATTACTTATTTCTTATATCTATTAAGGAATCTTGGATCAGAGCGAAATGCAATGCAGTTTAAACTTTATACGAACCTTTATAAAAAAGTGAAAATGAAAAATGAATGGGAATTGGCCGTAGCGCTAATCTCTATTTCCACAACCATCCTCTGGGTATTTTTCCCTGTTGCATTAGATAGCGTGGTTACTCAGTGGTTTTATGAACAAACGCACGATTTAATTCAGATACCTATTATTGGATGGATATTTAAAATTGCAGGATTCTTCTTTTTGCTTGCTACCCTGATTCGTTTTTTAGCAGCCATTACGTGGATGCTTCGGGGTCCAAAATCAAAACTTCCTGAACGCGACTCTGACGATTTCGAAGATTTCGAAGAAATTAAATAGACGCGTAAAATAATGATCGTCCACTTGCTACGATCATCTGAATGCCAATCGAAAGCACTAACAATCCCATGATTTTGGACATCGTACGCAAACCACTTTGGCCTAGATATTTAAGTATAAAAGGAGCGGAAGAAAGAATAAGATAAATGCTCAAACAAACCATGAAAATACCTGCAATCACGATTGCTTTTGCATCAAATGCCTCATGTTGTAGGGCTAGATTAATCAGTAAAGAAATCGAACCCGGACCAGCCAATAAAGGCATAGCTAACGGACTAAAAGAAATATCTTCTTTCATGCGTGATTCATCTTCAATCGGTCCCTGTACATCACTTTTGTGTTGTGCATTGAGTAATTGAAAACCCGACCGAGAGATAATAATTCCCCCTGCAATTTTTAAGGCATGGATGGAAACACCGAAGAAATTCAACACGAATTCCCCAATTAAAAAGGAAATCAAACAAACCAAAAACACGTACAGCGAAGTTCTTCGAACGGTGCGAAACAAATGATCTTTTGGGAACCCATTGGTTAAGGAAATAAACACGGGCATTGCACTCAACGGATTAATGAGTGAAAACAAGGAAACGAAGGTAGAAATAAAGAGAGCAGTCATAAATTCGCTGCAAAGGTCGATATTCTACATGGATAGCCGCCTCAAAGAAATGTTAAGAAAATGTAATGTTTAGATTCATTTCTTGTCCAGTTGAATGCAAAAGACAAAGTAATCGAATCGATTTAAAAGGATACTTGGATTTATTATTGTACATTTAACAATTACTAAACTTACTTGTTATGCGTGTACAGATGTTGGTGCTTTCGTTTTTTGTAATCCAACTGTGTTCCGCACAACTTGGTCCGATTGATTTTGAACCGGCCGGGTTTGGCGCCACATGGCAATGGACTACCTTTGAAAATGACTTCAATCCACCCTTAGAAATCATAGCCAATCCTGATCCAAGCGGAATAAATACCTCCAACACGGTAGCACGATTTACAGCGAATGTCGCAGGCGCCCCATGGGCAGGTGTAGAGACGGTTCATGGGCAGGGAATCGGGACTTTTAACCTTACCGCAGCAAATTGTGTGCTAAAAATCATGGTATACAAAACGGTAATCAGTCCAGTAGGCCTTAAGTTTGCTACCCCAGCAGGAGCATCTACCGGTGAAATTTTAGTAAGCAATACCCTGATTAACCAATGTGAAGAACTCACCTTTGATTTTAGTGCGATTGTGAATGCTCCATCATCGTCGGGAATCGATCAAATTATTGTCTTTCCTGACTTTACGCAGCGCAGCGACAACCGAATTTGTTTATTTGATCACATTATATTTTCTAACCAAAACGGGGTCAACCCAATCCCTATGGGCCCTGCGCCTACCCCAACGTATCCTGAAGCCAATGTGATTTCGTTATTCAGTAACCCGTACCAAAATGTACCCGTTGATACCTGGATGGCACCTTGGTCTGTAGCTCAAGTGAATGATTTGCAAATCGCAGGAAACGACACCAAACGATATGACGCGTTGAATTATGTCGGTGTTGAATTCCTTGCTAACAATCAATTAGATGTTACGTCTATGACCCACTTCCGCGTTGATTTTTGGTCACCCAACCTCAATACATTTAAGGTTAAACTCGTGGATTTTGGTCCAAACGGACAATATGCTGGCGGTGACGACAGCGAAAGCGAACTGAGTTTTTCCCTACCAACCGAAACGTGGCACACCTTAGAAATTCCCTTGAGTAGCTTCACCTCCCTTGCTGCCTTAGATCACTTATCTCAATTAGTGTTTTCCGGAACACCCAGCGGAGCCGGTACGGTATATATTGATAATGTATTGTTTTTCAACAATGAAGGCGCAAGCATCCCCGAAGAACAAACACACGGTGTGCAAGCCTATCCGAATCCAAGTACAGACAAAACCACACTTGTTGCCCCCGGTTCACCAATGAATTCAATTCAAGTCTTCGGAATTGATGGCACCATGTTGATGGAAGATTCACCCAATTCAAATACCTATTCAATCGACCTTTCGAAGGTGCCAACAGGCATTTATTTAGTTCATATTTCTCTAGCAAACAATACAGAAACCTTGCGCATCATCAAGGAATAATTCGTTTCTATTGAACCCATTTCGTTGCTAAGGGTATACCTAAGCGTTTCACCTTATCTTTGCATCGAATTATGAAATGGTCTAGCCTGTTTTTACTGTTTATAGTTAGTTTTTCTGTCGCACACGCGCAAGATTGCACCTTTGATTACTACAACAAAAAAGGTGGGCATTACTTATTTTCCACTTACTATAACAATGACCAATCCATTCGAGAAGGTGTTTGTGAACGAACGGATGGCACGCAGGTCTATGAAAAAAGAGTGTTTCAAAAAGGTCATATCATCTCTGAAGAATTAAACCATTACAATGATGGGAAATTTACCCCTCGAACACGAACCACATTAAATCATCAAGCAAAAAAAGGGAAACCTATTGGGGAATTAAAACAATTTAATGAACAAGGTACCTTGATGATACATTGGGAATTCTACAACGACCAAAGTGGTCGCCGCCGCTACAAGAGTACAGAATTTCATATTAACGGTAAATTGCGCTTCATTCATGAGTACGCTTTCATTCGATTCAGTGAAATTGATTCTTTCAACAGAAAGGACCATCCACCTCACACCGTTGATGATTTTGGTTATTCAAGCCTAATCGTTCCCTATGGTAAACATACATGGTACAATGACAAGGGAGTACTGATTAAAGAAGAATCTTATGACAAGTTGACCTTCTATGACCAAGATGCCCAACACCTGCTCCACGGAAAGTATACTGAATACCACGATAATGGAAAAATTAGAACGCAAGGGCAATACAAAGAAGGTAATCCGGATGGATCTTGGAGCCATTTTCACTTCAATGGCCGAGTATATGAACAAGGAATATACCGCAACAACATTAAAGACAGCCTGTGGCAACAATGGGATGATCACGGAAAACTGACGAAAGAATCGCTTTATGACTATGGAGCGGACAATCCCTTCGCACCCGTTCGAGAAAAAGAATACAACGCCGCAGGTTTATTGGTAAGCTCGAAAGAAATCAATGCAGATAAACAAGCAATTTTACAAGAATGGTCACCCCAAGGGAACTTGATGCGCTATGTGCGATATAGCAATGGAATGCAGATGAACTGGAATAATGCGGATTATCGAGAGTTTGAAAAGAATTGGTATGACAACGGTCAAGTGAAATTCATCCATAACAAGCGATCCGACACCTCGTATGTCAGCTACTTCAGGAATGGACAAATGGAACGTTTGAACATAGGAAGGTGGGATGGCATGATACGAAACGAACGAATAACGGAATGGAACATCCAAGGCACGCGCTTACTATACATTGAAATCACCCATGGGAGTGGGAATAACTATCAAGACGTAAAACGGTATTATTCCAATGGGAATCTATCACATAGGGAAATCAACAATAACAAAGAACACACTGACCTTCGGTATTCCTTTGACGGCAAAAACTTCGTAAAATCTCGCATGATCAACCAACAATTACAAGGTCGTTACGAGGAACGAGACACGCTAAACGGACAATTTTTGGTGGGGCACTACGATCAAGGAATCCGTCACGGATTGTGGGAACTAAAAAATAAGGACAGTGTGATCCTTGAGAGACTTACCTATGAACATGGCTGTGTTCAAGTTCAAACCGCATGGGGATATGCAACGGAAGATGAAAAACAACGCTGGCAGCAACGGGCAAATTATTTAATTTACCACCAACGTGAAGCGCCGTGGGAATCCATGAAAAACTGTTTAGAATACCGTGATTCGCTCGCCCATTGGTTACGCTTGCTGAATGAAACCTTAGAAAAACATGGAGTAAGCACCGATTATGGGCAACTCGAATTTCAGGCACTTCATTTTGAATTGCCCCACGTATATTACCGAAACCTCATCGAAGATGGGATCAAAGAGTACCGAGCCGTGCAGCTCCTACACCTCATCGACAGTTTGGGTTGGAAATGGAAAGCGATTCAGCTCAATAACGGAACTTACGTAGGAACGGTTGAATTCAAGGACATTTTGAACCCTGCATTTCAATTGAAACTCTTAGGAGCGCACAGCCAATTTTTTTACCCGGTGTTGACCTCTTCAGACGGGCGAAATGAACAAGGGTATCCACATACCTGGGGAACGCCACCACCCACATCACTTGTCGTGCAATCCAACACGCCTTGTTATGCAAAAATTCAATATACGGATCACGGGCACAGCACACACGTTGTGGTATATAGCAACGGCGCCTTAGAAATCCTTAACCGTACCATTTCGTGGGAGGGATGGAAAAAGATTTTAGCGGAACCCTCTCCATATGATCGAGATTTTTATTGGAAGGATTGAGGATACAATCAACCGTAAAAAAGTAAATCACATTAAAAGAGCCAATGAATTTGTTTTATTGGAGTTCCATTCATAAGATTATCTAAATTTATAAGAAATATAAGGCCATGAATTGTTTAAATATCCCACATCTATTACAGCGTCTTGCGCTTGTGTTTTTTCTTTTTGCGATGGGACAAGCCTTTGCGCAACCTGTATTGGATTCTGTAAAACGGGGTAGCAATCCACTCACTGGGCTTACCAAAGCTGGTCCAGGGGATATAAAGGAAGGAACACCCTTAATGCTTGACCCAACCATTACTCCGGTGTATACTGATAGCCTCCAATTAATAAGTGCTGCCGATTTTATGGGTTTTATGATGGGAGGAGAATATGTACCAGAACCCTACATTGATGTAAACAAAGCAGTTAAAGCCATTGTAATGCGAAAAGCAACAACGGAGGAAAAGAAACGAATGCAGATGATGCAGCAAGAGATGTCGCTTGAAAAAAACACGCTTCTTGGAATGCCTGCGAGCGAATTCCTTGTAAAGGATATAAAAGGTAAAAAGGTACAACTGTCAGCCTTGAATGGAAAAATTGTTGTTCTTAATTTTTGGTTTATCGAATGTAAACCCTGCGTAATGGAAATACCTGATTTAAATGAACTTTATTCTTCGTATCGCAAAGAGGACGTCGTCTTTATCGCGCTTGCCACCAATGAAAAGAAACAACTTAAATCTTTTCTAAAAAAAACAGCATTCAATTACCGCATCATTCCAGATAGTCAAGCGACCGCTGCCTTATATAACATTAAGGGATTTCCAACCAGCCTTATTATTGACCAACAGGGTATAATTCAATATGTATCCCTGGGCATTGGCCCCAATAATAAAGAACTATTGGCCGAAGAAATAAACAAGTTGATCATAAAGTAAATCACCTATTAATCCGATAAATTGCTACCGGTTTGAAGGGGATCGGGATATAAACAAAAAAAGCCACCCCGAAGGATGGCTTTTCAATATATAGCATATAAGTCCTTAGAACTTCACTAAAGTTTGTACACTTTGATTTCCATTTTGTGAAATGGTAACAAGGTACGTTCCGTTGCTTAATCCACTCAAATCTAATGAAGAATTGTTGTTTACGGTTTGGTTCATGAACGTTTTTCCAATTAAATCACTTACGATTACTTCTGCATTGTCTACTCCATTGAAAGTCACCAATCCATTGCTTGGATTTGGGAACAAAGCAAAAGAGAATGCATTGTTTTCGTTAATCCCTAAGTAAGACTCTAAAATCAATTTGTCTAACACATGTACAACGCCGTTCTCCGCAGGAACATCGGCCGTGGTTACATTTGCATCGTTAATTTTCACACCTCGTTGGTTGGATTCATTATCAATAAAGTAACCGGAACCACAAGAATTTCGAACAGCTTTAATGCTAATAAGCTGAGCATATAAAAGGTTAACCCAAAAAAGCGCTACAAAGGCCAAATATATATTCATGTTCGCATAACGACAGAAGTTCCTGCCATTACAAATCGATACGTTAACCTGATCTTTTAGGTAAACTGCAAATAGCACCTTTTGTCCCGTAGGCAATAATAATGATATAGTTTTCTTTGCTATCTTCAAATTTATCAATCGCAACAGACATGAAATCTGGATGTATTAAGCGTTCATGAAGGGGTGCATGCCGACGAATGATATTTTTTAATTGAGTTTCTTTCCAAAATTCTGGAGAAATATATGTAATTCCGTATATGAAATATCTGAAAACGTTAATGTTAAAAGAATCGGAAACCGCTTTTAAGTCGACATCCTTATGATTCATCACTAATGTTGCAATATAAGCACCTGCAGCATCTAAATCTGAGTGAGGACTGGCAATGTTTGGAATACCAACCGTATCCAATGCGCGATAAATGTCTTGTTTACAATTAAGGAGGTTCTGTGCCATAACCCCCTTAGAAACAACAAGTAAAATCAAAGCTATTGTTTTCATGTAAACCTAACGACAAATTGAACTTCGGTTACGGCAAGTTCATATGCGTATCTTTGTCATCCGTGACACTACAGCCAAGCATCGGATTAAAAGCCAACTGGAAACAATTCTCCTTATTGGTTGTCGTCAATGCATTTGTGGGAGGAATGGTGGGGCTAGAGCGAAGTATTCTGCCGAAATCGCCCTCTCATTCGTAGAAAAATGTAAAAGTAATTCTAACATATACAACAGAGATTTTTCTTCAATTGCATTTTTCTTATGGCCTACCATGGGGTTAATTAGTACCTTTACCCCATGAGGTGGTTATTGATTTTTATGGGGTTTTGTACGTCGATGATTGCACAAACCCAGCTCGAGCAAAAAGAAGCGGAGTTAAAAAATCTGAACGTGAAAATAGCTGCGATTTCGGCGGATATTGAACTGCTTAAATTAATTCAGTGTATGGAATTACTAGAGGTTCCAGGTTTTCCGGTCGCAAAAAAAAGCCTGGAAATTGTTAAACATTCCGGCTACGCCATTGGTTTCGATTGCGAAAACAAGATGCCCGCTTGGACATTCCACGTCGTTACCCCCGACATTACCTTCGGAAATGTGTCGAGAACCAATGATTTTCGTCCCGATACTTCCGTGTCCTGCGGTTCTTCGGACGAACGAGATTATTTTACGCGAGAACTACGGAAAGACAGTACAGAAATTTTTAAAGGCTTTGGTTTTGACCGTGGACATTTAGTTCCCTCTGCAGATTTTAAGTGGTCACCCATTGGTTTGAGTGAAACGTATTTTTACAGCAACATGACCCCCCAAAGACCACAATTCAATCGTGAGTCATGGGCAGAAATTGAAGGATTGGTTCGTAAAATCGTGGACGCTGAGAAAAAAACATTGTATGTACTTACCGCTCCGATCATTACAGAATCGTTAAAAACGGTTGAAAACTCGATTCATCAAGTTAAAATCCCAGACTGGCACTACAAGGTGGTTGCTGATTTATCCACGGAATCTCCGCGAGGAATGGCATTTCTGATGCCCAACCGAAAATGTGAAAATCGTCCCAGCGCATATGTGGTAAGTATCGACAGCATAGAAAAATTGACAGGTTTAGATTTTTTCCCAAATTTATCGGACAGCATGGAACTTAAAATTGAATCACGAGCCGATTTCAATGATTGGAGAACACAAACGAATTCAAACGATGTAGAACCCTTGAACGCCCTTGAACTACCGAAAGGATTCTTCAATACCGAACAGGCCCTTTCTAAGGTAGGCTCAACGTGTACGATTGTGGGAAAGGTTGTGAGTGCAAAGTTTTCTGCAAAATCTGAAGCTACTTTTCTAAACCTAGACCAATCCTTTCCTAAGCAAATCTTTTCTGTGATGATTTGGAAGGATGGACGTAAAAACTTTAGTTATAAACCCGAGGTTGATCTCTTCGGAAAATACATAACGGTTAAGGGAAGGGTTGAACTAGATAAAAACGGAGTCCCCGGTATTACTGTAGAACGGGAAGAACAAATTCAGTTTTTGGAAGAAGAGTAAACTAGTCGACAACGTAAAGACTCAAAAGGTTTACTGGGTAATGGTAACGCATGGCTCGGATTTAACTTTAAATGTAATTAATCCGTCAATTCATGTGATGATAACGAGCGAAGACCCTGTGGTTACCGGCAATGAATACCGTATTTTTACCGAGTGACTACGCATACCCCTACCGGTTTAAAGGCCAACTGGAAACAATTCATGCTGCTCGTGATTATCAATGCCTTCGTGGGCGGCATGGTGGGCATGGAACGGACCCTGCTTCCTGAAATTGCGCAGCATGACTTTCAGATTTCCGCATACAGCGCAATGCTTTCATTTATTGTGGTATTCGGCACCGTGAAAGCCATTTCGAATTATTTTGCAGGCAGTCTTGCGAATCGAATGGGAAGAAAACGCCTGTTAATCCTGGGCTGGCTTGTTGGGATTCCTATACCCTTCCTTCTAATGTATGCCCCTTCTTGGAATTGGATTCTATTCGCCAACGTATTATTAGGCATTAATCAAGGCTTGGCTTGGTCGTCTACCGTAGTTATGAAAATTGATTTAGTGGGTGAAAAACAGCGTGGTTTAGCCATGGGGCTGAATGAATTTGCAGGCTACTTGGCTGTTGCCGTGGTGGCCTATGTAAGCACGGTCATTGCACAAACCTATGGGCTCCGACCTTTTCCCTTTATCATCGGAATCGTCCTTTCGATTGGGGGGGTAATCTTAAGCTGGGGCTTGGTTAAAGATACCCAACACATGGTACAAATAGAAGCCGTGAATCATCCACAACCACGTTTAATGAACATCTTTAAAGAAACTACGTGGAAAGATCCAATCTTGGGTACTGTAACCCAAGCTGGCTTGGTGAATAATTTGAATGATGGCATGGTTTGGGGAATTTTCCCATTGCTTTTGGCGAATCAAGGGTTTTCTCTTGAAATGATTGGAATATTAACTGGGATTTATCCTGCAGTTTGGGGGATTACGCAAATTGGCACCGGCGCGTTGGGGGATTATTGGTCGAAAAAAGGACTCTTATTTTGGGGAATGTTGCTTCAAGGACTTGCCCTCTTCGGATTAATCATTGCCAACCAAGTACTACATTTTATGTTGCTGAGTGCATGCCTCGGCTTGGGTACCGCCCTTGTTTACCCTACCTTTCTGAGTAAAATCGCACAACATACACATCCCTTAGACCGAGCAAAATCCATAGGAACCTTTCGGCTGTGGAGAGATTTAGGCTACGCGATTGGTGCACTCCTCACCGGGATACTGGCCGATTGGTTTAACATCCAAACTGCGATTGCCTTTATTGGGGGCTTAACGCTTATTTCAGCGCTTGTGATTTGGATACGAATGCCTAGACGTCTAAGCTCCTGATTTGATTGGAAACCTCTATCGGAGTAATACAATATGCCCACTCTTAATAATAAGCTCCTGGTTGATATCTCTCGCAACAATTTTCCATGAGTATACCCCCACCGAACAATCTTGCCCTCGGTACTTACCATCCCAGGCCTTCGATAAATCAGTCGTTGTAAATACTTCCTCGCCCCAGCGATTGAACACACTTACCTCGATAGAATACATCGCCGATGCCACGGGGATCCAAGAATCATTCTCACCATCCGCATCTGGGGTAAATGCGTTGGGCACATAGAGCGTTGGAGATAAATTAAGCTGAATCACTTGATATGCCGTATCAGAACATCCGAAATTATTATATACAACTTGACTTATGGTGTATTCTCCCGCCTCACTCGAACCATAAGAATACTGTTCCAAGGTAAGACCCGATACCGTACCGTTGCCCAAATAATACTCGCCCGTATTGTAGTTCTGAGCGGTATTTGTGATTTCAACAAATGGATCCTCTGTGTAAACAATGGATGGGAAAACCGTAAAGCCCGCTGTAGGCTGCTCGTAAACTGTAATTAAGGACTGGTTAATTAACGTATCCACACACCCAAACATATTCGTTGTTATTAACGTAACATCATATACCCCCGGTTCTGTATAGGTATGCGTTGGATTCAAGGATTGAACGGAGGTTCCATCTCCAAAATTCCAAAAATACAGATTGCCATTGGTGGAATTATTTGCAAATGAAACCGTTAGATCTTCACACCCTGCGGTTGTATCTGGTATAAATTGGGAGTTAGGAATTGGATTTACAATGATGCTTTGGAAGGTCGTATCCCCACAACCAAATTGATTATACCCCATTAACACCAATAAATAATTTCCAGTTTGGGTATACGTGGCCGTAGGCTCAAATTGGTTCGAACCACTTCCGTTCCCAAAATCCCAATCATATACAATCGCTCCTTGACTATTATTCACCGGAGTAACCAAGAAAGGCACGACGCAAGACGTTTTATCAGTAACGTCAAAATCAACCACAGGCACATCATGAACAACCACAGTAAAATTAGCGGTATCCGTACAACCGAAGGTGTTCAACGCAATAACCTGCGGAGTATAAGACCCTGCATTTAAATATAGATGAGCACTACTCGGTGCGATTCCAATACTTCCATCGTCATAATCCCAAAGCGCAGAAGTCGCGGTTCCAGAAAGTTCATTAAAGGAAACCCACAAAGGCGCACATCCTTCGTAAACTAAGGTGTCATACGCTAATACAGGACTCGGAATAGAATAAACCAGTTGATAGGCAGTATCCGTGCAACCATTTGCAGCAGAAGTACCGATCAAAGAAACCAAGAACGTGCCTCCGCTCGAATACACATGACCCGGACTATATACATTGGAGCCAAGCCCATCTCCAAAACTCCATACCGTGTTCGAAAGCTGGGAAGAAATGTTGGTAAACTGAAATGCTTGCCCCGTACAAAGCGTGTCATTAACAACGGTAAACGCAACCTGTGGTTTGGCAAGTACCGTAATGGTAATGGTTGAGGTATCAAAGGAACAGCCATTATCTACCACCAATTGCGCAACAAAAGTTCCTGATGATGTATACAAATGGCTCGGACTTTGGCTATTTGAAACTTGTCCATTTCCAAAACTCCAAAAATAATTTAGGTTCCCGCCCTGCGAATAGTTGGTAAACTGGACGTTCAAGGGCGCGCAACCTACCGTTGGATTCGTGTTGAAGAAACTAGAGACGGTATTGGGGAAAACATGTATGGGAAAATAACTCGTATCCGATCCGCAGGCATTTATTGCAATTAATGCCACATTAAAAATGGTGTCATTTGGACCGTAAACAAAGGTATGGGTTGGACTTACTTGCGTGCTAAATTGACCATCCCCAAAATTCCAGATATAATTAGTTGGACTTCCCAAAGATAAATTTTGGAAACCAACAGGTAAAGGCGAACACCCCGTATTTACAGTAGTAGCAAACGAGGCAATCGGTAATGGATGAACAAGAATCGTATCTAAATAATTGGTTGTTCCGCATAAATTTGTAGCCGATAAGGAAATAACATAATTCGTATCTTGTAATAATGGAGGCTGAAAAGTAAGCGCACCCGGATTTTGCGCACTTGAAAAAGGACCGTTAGCTGGAAAACCGAAATTCCAGAAATACGATGATATATTGTATCCGTTTGACGTGTTGTTAAAATTGACGTTTAAAGGTCCGCAGCCATTGTTGGGCGATGGTATAAAAGACGCAGTTGGAGTTGTTACGATATGTATGTTGTTGGTAATTGAATCCATGCACCCCTGCGGCGAAGTCGCCGTAAGTGTTACCGTATAATTTCCACCGGCAGGAAACTGATAAATAGGATTGAATTGGGTGCTTGTTGCGCCATTACCAAAATTCCATAAATAACTGTTGGCGCCTTGGGAATTGTTAACAATACTTACCGTGGTATTGATGCATTTTAAGGTATCCATTGTGAACGATGGTATTGGTAATGGATTCACCGTTACTTGACGGGTCGCTGAATTAATACAACCGGTTACCGGATGGGTATAACTGTACGTTAACGTGTGAGGACCTGCTCCAGCAACCGCCGGACTAAACGTAGCTAATTGACCATTGGTAATACCAGTACCCGACCAAGTTCCTCCAGCGGGTGAAAACCCTGTCAAGTTAAACGACGGCGTTGTTATACAAGTATTTACCACAGGTCCAGGGGTGATTTGCGGCAATGGATTCACAGTTACTGGAATCGTATCTTGAGTTCCAGGACATACTCCAAAAACTGGCGTAACCACGTAGTAGAAATTCTGTACAGCAAAAGTAGCATTGGTAATTTGCTGATTGATGTTGTTTCCGCTTCCCGCTACTTGACCTGTTAATTGTGCATTCGCACTAACGGACCAATTGAATAAGGCACCTGGTGAGTTACTCGATAGCTGTAGATTGACAATCTGTCCACTGCAAATAGTTACCGAATTTTGACTCGGTATAACGGTAGCCACCGGGTTAACAATAATGGTAACAGATACCAATGCTCCATCACAACCATTAGCGCTGGGAGTTATCTGATAGGTAACTTGGCTTGGATTCAGCGTATTATTGGAGAGCTGTTGAATAATTGGATTGGATATCCCGCTTCCAGCACCTTGAATCCCTGGTCCAGGGTTTACCGTGTACGCATAGGTGGTATTCAATACGTTAGAACTTAAAGCAATGTTGGTGCTTGTACCACTACAAATGGTGTTATTTGCCACATTTGTAGTTAAGATTGGAGTTGGTTTTACCGTAATGGGAACATTTACTGCGGCACCAACACACCCATTCAACGACGGAGTAATCGAATACGTGATCACTTGGTTACCTGTGGAGCTGTTGGTGAGTAATTGAGCAATGGTATCATTAGACCCCGAAAACGCACCAATAATGTTATTGTTTGCACTTACGGTCCATCCGTATGTTATCCCCGGCATATTTCCACTTAATAGCAAACTCGTACTTGTCCCACTACAAATGGATTGTGCACCCGGATTAACACTCGCCACCGGAATTGGATTTACAGTAACCAGTGCTTGCTCAGAATTTCCAACACACCCAAGCGCAGAGGGTGTAATGGTATAACTTACTGACCCGGCGGCATTTATTGTTGATGTAAGCGTCTGACTTAAGGTATACACCCCATTTACCGAAGTACCATTTCCATTGCTTGCACCGCTTACGTTGGTAGAGGCCTGAATCCAAGTTAAGGTGGTAGTCGCAACGTTTGAAGTACATAACACGCTTGCTGTAGTGCCCGAACAAAGGGTCAGAGCCTGTGGATTTAGCGTTAATACCGGTGTCGGATTTACGGTAACGGTGAAAGACATGTTTGATCCTGAACAACCGTTCAATGTTCCATTTACTGAAATCGTGCCTACAAAAGCCCCTCCACTTACATTCACGGGTGCTTGCCAACCCGAAATGCTTCCTGAACCATTACCGATTAATCCAATGGTTTGATTAGAATTAGTCCATACAAATGAAGCTCCTGCAGGGGTTGATGTAAAGTTAATGGTTGGTATTGCCTGTCCTGGACACACCACAATGTTATTCACTTGAGTTACTGAAGGATTCGGATTTATGGAGATGGTAGCAGTCACCGGAGAACCAGTACAATTGTTCGCAGATGCCGTAACCGTGTATACGACCGTTCCTTGGGTGAGTAGGTTATTCACTAAGATTTGATTCAGACATGAGCCCGTTCCGTTCTGCGACCCCGTTATTCCATTGCTGGCCGTCACCGTCCAATTGAAGTTGACATTGGCCACTGGAGAAGTAAAACAAATACTTGCCGTATCATTAGAACAAATCACAGGACTGGAAATTGTAGCGGTAACTTGCGGCAAGGGATTGACAGTAATGGAATAAGTAGCTCCCGTTCCGATACACTGGATATTATTGTTGGTATAAGTTAAGGTGACAAGATAACTCAAGACAACAGGAGCTGCAGTATTGTTGGTAAGTGTTTGTACAGGAATGGAATTTGTACCAGAAGTTGCCATTCCAGATATCCCTGCAGGTTGATTCGCAGACCATGTATATGCAATGTTTCCTGGAATTGCTGCATTCAAATTAGATTGTAAACTAACCGCGACCGAATTACTTCCTGAGCAAAGCACTTGTGGATTTTGTGAAAAACCGAGAACAGGAATCGGGTTCACCGTGATTGAGTAGGTCGCAGCTTGTCCCTGACAATTCCCTGCTTGTGTTGCTACATTCACGGTATAAACTACGGTTAAGGGCCCTTGTGTATTATTCACCAAGGATTGCGCAGGAATGGTATTCACACCACTGGCTAATGCCCCCGTAATCCCCGCAGGAATATTAGCAGACCATGATATTTGTGCATTCGGAGTTGGGCTTAGAATATTAACTACCTGTGAGGTTGTACCAGAACAAAGGGTCTGATTCAATTGGCTAAATCCAACGGAAGCCACCGGATTTACCCATATGTTATAGGTTCCAGATTGACCAGGACATCCATTGTTTGGTCCCGGACCATTGGTGGTAATGGTGTACGTAAGTTGTTGAATCTGGGCAGAATTATTGGTAAGCACCTGATTAATGGTGGACCCCGTTCCGTTCGTTGCGCCACCAATCAACGGATTAGAAGAAATGGTCCATGCGTAGGATGTATTCGCGACGTTTGATGTAAGCGAAGCAACCGCGGCTACTCCACTGCAAATCGTATCATTAGGCGGAGTAATGGTAAGTCCTGGATTTGGAAACACGGTAATTTGACCGTTAGCAACTGGTCCGGCACACCCATTAATTACCGCGGAACTGGTGATTCCAATGACCGCTGAAGTATTTAAGTTGGACGTAATTGGAGCTGCGGCAATCGTATTTCCACCCTGTAGAGATATCCCTGAAAGCCCGTTCGGAACTGATGCTGCCCAGGTGATGGAAGCCCCAACAACATTGGAAGTTAAATTGACTAATTGGCTTGAAGCTCCCGAACAAAGAGATTGTGAGGGCACAGAATATTGCACGCTTGCCACAGGCTCAACCGTAATTGGTAAGGTGGTAGTTTGACTCGGACAAGAACTCCCCGGAGGTGCCGTTGCTGTTACGGTATAGGTAACCGTACCCTGCGTATTTCCTGAATTAATGAGGGTTTGTGAAATTTGAGGACCATTCACATTAACTGCACCTGTAATCCCTTGGGAGGCCGCAACCGTTGTAGTATACGTTAAGCCCGCGGTGTTGGAGGAAATGGTAATCTGTGCGTTAGCACCCGAACATAGGCTGCTATCAATGGCTACTGCAGAAATTCCATTTTGTGGACTAACCGTTATGGTATAGGTAGATGAAATACCAGGGCACACTGCTCCACCACCCGTTGACGCCGTTGCGGTAAATGTTGCGGATAAATTGCCTTGTGTATTATTAAGTAAGGTGTACGTAGGAATTTGAGTTGTACCGGACAAGGTATTAACGCCTTGTAAGCCCCCTGGAACTGATACGTTCCAGGCGATCGTTGCATTGTTGGTACTCGTGGTTAGATTGACTAAAGTGGTCGTAGCCCCCGAGCATATGGTTTGATTTCCTGTGGAGAAAATTACCGTTGGAGAAGGATTAACCGTAATGGTATAGTTTAAAGCTGCTCCTGAGCAGCCGTTGGCCAATGGCGTAACCGAATACACTAACTGTAGCGGATTAGCTGTGGAATTAATTATGGTCATGGGACTTAAACTACCCGTACCACTAGCCGTAAAACCACTTAGACCGGCCGGTGGTGTAATAGCTGTCCAAGTGAATGAAGTTCCTTGAACATCCGCTGTGAAAGCAGCTTGCGTTGTTGGAAGACCGCTGCAAATCGTTTGTACACCAGGATTGTTAAGCACAGGTATGGGATTCACATTAAACGTGTAGGTCACAGGGACACTAGGACATTGGTTCGGTGAAATGGCTGATAAGGTGTATTGTACCGATTGTTGCGTGGATACATTGTTTGAAAAGGTAATCGCTGGAATAGGATTATTACCTGAACCTACAGGATGCCCCGACAAGCCACCACCTGCGTCAAGAAATTCCAAGTAAGGGCGGACCCAAGAAGATTAGACGTTATATTTACCGGTGCAGAAGGAGCACCTTCGCACAGCGTTTGTTGCAAAGTAGCATTCGTAATCTGAGGGGTCGGGAATACAGTAACTACGATCGTGTCATTAACCCCTGCGCACGCATTCCCAATGGTCGGGGTAATGATAATTAACCCAACAATTGGGTTCAACGTATTATTTATCGGTGCATTCCAAGGAACTAAATTTCCCTGTCCAGAGGCTGGTATGCCAATATTCGTATTGGAATTGGTCCACGTAAAGGATGCACCAGCAGGAATACTCTGAAATGCTGGTGGAGCAATGTTATTGCCCGCACAAACCGAAATATTGTTCAAACCTGCCATTTGAGCAACCGGGTTAACACTAATCGTTGTGGTGACCGCAGAACCGCTACAAGTATTTGCCGTTGGTACGATGGAATAAGTAACCGTTCCTGTGTTGGAAGTTGCGTTAAGCAAGGTATTAGAAATAGTAGAACCAGAACTATTGGTGTTTCCTGTAATTCCCGCGGAGGCATTAGAAGTCCAAGCATAGGTTGTTCCCGCAACATTTGACGATAAACTCATCGTTACGCTGGATCCCGCACATATCGTTGATGCAGGTGAAACCGTAGGGGTGACCGTTGGAATTGGATTAACCGTGATTGTATATGTTGAAGCAGCACCCTGACACCCACCGTTGGTGGTATTGGCCTGTGCAGAAATGGTCACTGTTTGAGGTGTATTCGTTCCTTGCGTTAAGGTAAATGATGGGATGGTTGCACTTGAACCGGTGTTTGGATTCACTCCCGACACATTATTCGAAGCAGTAACAGTCCATGACCAGGTAACATTGGGAGTTGTACTTGTCATGTTAATCGCCAAGGAGCTTTGACCACTGCAAATGCTTTGGCTAGGTCCTCCCGTAAACTGAAGCGCAGGGGCCGGCATCACCGTTATGGAGAGTGTATCGGGTTGTCCAGTACAACCTGATGCATTCGGAGTAATTAAATAATTTAATGTGTAAGGCTGATTTCCGGAATTGGATACAACAGCAGCTGCTAATTGACTAGACCCGGAAGAAGCAAGAAATCCTGTTACCGTATTTGGAATATTCGCATTCAACAAAGACCACGTAAAACCTCCTCCTGCAACGTTGTTCTGATAACTGGACAAGGTTGTACTGGTACCCGAACAAATCACTTGATCCACAACATTCGAAACGGATGGATTAGGATTGATGTTGACCGTGTAAGTTACAGCAGTGCCCGCACAGTTGTTAGTACTGGTGGGAATGATGGAATAAGTTATGGTTTGTACAGTATTTCCTAAATGAGCCACCGTCATCGGTGGTAGCGGATTGTTTCCATTACCCGCATTAAAACCGCTCAAACTCGCTCCAGAAGCCAAGTAACTCCATGCAAAGCTTGTTCCATTTAAGTTCGACGTGAAGGTAATTGGAGAAGTAGCAACACCTTCACATACCGTTTGATTCAACGGAGAATTAGTTACTGTTGGAGTTGGATAAACCGTAATGGAAAAACTGGAAGAAGTTCCAACACATCCGTTATAAGTTGGTGTAACCGTCACCGTAGCCGTAAGGTTGGTTAGCGTATTATTGGCAGGAGCATTCCATGAAGTAATACTTCCATTACCCGATCCAGGAATTCCGACTTGTTGGTTTGAATTCACCCAAGAGAAACTGGCAGGAGACGGAACTGATCCAAACGCAGCAGGACTCAACGCTTGCCCCGGACATGCCGTTAAATTGGCCATTGGGTTCACAACGGCAACAGGATTTACGTAAACTGGAACATTAAGCACGGTTCCATTACATACCCCAATTTGCGGAGTCACAGTATACATAACTAATGCAATGGATGAATTTGGGTTAGCTAAAGTCTGCTGAATCGTAGCAGATGGAGCGCCAGAAGGCGAAGCGCCCGTTACGCCATTGGGTGCAACAACGGTCCAAGTGTATTGCACCGCGGGTGTTACAGAACTCAAGGCTACATTCAACTGCGTATTGCTACACAGCGTATCATTGCTTACAAAAGTTGCAAGGGCCGTTACCGTTGGGTTAACGGTAATCGTATACGTGTTCGGTACCCCTGGACAAACAGCATTTCCAGTGGTAGATGCGCTGGCGGAAATCGTAAATGATACCGGTTGGTTGGAATTATTGGTTAATCCTGTAAAAGAAGGAATGACTGATGTATTACCGGTAGTCGGCAGTACTGCACCGAGTCCATTCGGTAATGGATTCTGAATGGCCCAACTGTAAGTGGTATTTGCTGTTGCTGTTGAAATGGTGACTGCTTGTGAATTTGCATTATTACAAACGGTTTGATTCGGTATCGAAAAAGTAACCGCTGGAGCAGGATTCACCGTAATCGAATACGTTGCAGATGCGCCACTACATCCGTTCGCGGTTGGCGTTACGGCGTAGTTCAAGGTGTAAGGATTCGTGCCGGAATTGGTAATCGTAGCCACTGGAATTTGACCACTTCCGTTGCTTGGATAGCCGGTCACCGTTGCAGGAACACCACCCGCACCTTGCAAGACAAAGGTAAAGCTTCCACCCGCCACCGAGTTAGTAAATGCACTTGACCCTGTAGCCACTCCCCCACACACCGTTTGATTTTGCGAAAGCGTCACCTGTGGAATAGGATTCACTATAATGGTGTAAGTAATTGCTGGACCGCTGCAACCGTTTCTTGTCGGCGTCACAGTATAGGTCACCGTTTGAACAGCATTAGAAGCGTTAGTGATCGACATTACGGGTAAATTTCCGCTACCGGATGCGGTAAAACCTGTGACCGTTGCGGCACTTCCAACGCCTATCCACGCATACGTCGTACCCGCCAAATTAGAAGCCCATGTTACCGCAGCAGAGTTCGCCCCTGAACATAGGCTTTGAGATAAGTTGATGTTAGTTACCGTTGGTGTTGGGTTGATCGTTACCGTAAAGTTGTTCGCGGTTCCAACACATCCATTAAAGGTAGGCGTTACCGTAACCGTTCCCGTTATTGGTGCATTGGTGTTATTTGCAGGGGCCGTCCAAGGGGCAAGCTGACCGTTTCCGGGACCTGCAATTCCTATTTGCGCGTTGCTAACCGTCCATGCAAAACTTGCACCGTTCGGCGTTGAAACAAACGCGGTCGGTGCAATGGTAGCTTGTGGACAAACCGTTGGAGAGGTGAGCGCAGCAATAGTTGCCACCGGATGAACATAGGCCACTACTTGAATGGGTTGTCCCGGACAAGCTCCCGCTACTACCGGAGTAATCGTATACGTAACATTTCCGTAATTCGTGGAGCTGTTGACTAAGGGTTGTTGTATACTGATCCCGGGATTTACCGAATTTGCACCACCTGAGGTGTTTAACCCATTCACAGCGGTCCATGTAAAGGACGTGTTTGGTGTATTGGATGTTAATGAAATATTGATGGCGCTATTACTGCATATGGTATCATTGCCTACAAAGGCAGCAACCGCAGTTGGTACTGGATTTACAGTAATGGTATAACTGGAGGGCGAGCCAGCACATTGTGAAGCACCACCTGTTGTTGCAACCGCAACCACGGTTAACACCAATGGAGTAATGGTATTGTTGGTTAAGTTTTGATATACCGGAATGGTGGAAGTTCCCGAGGTTACATTGACATTTCCTAACCCTGCTGGCACTCCACCCGGAATAGTCCATGTATAAGTTACCCCTGCAGTAGAACTACCCAGCGTTACTAAATTGGTGTTTTGCCCGGAACAAATCGATTGATTTCCCGGTGAGAACGTAGTCACAGGAGCCGGATTCACAGTGATGGTATACGAACCTGTAGATCCAATACAAGCGTTCGCTGTTGGCGTAATGGTGTAGGTTAAGGTATAGGGATTTGTTCCAGCGTTATTAATGGTTGCCACTGGAACTTGTCCGTTTCCATTTGAAGGGTATCCGGTAAGGGTAGCAGGAACCAATCCAGGACTCTGCAGGGCATAGGTATAACTTCCTCCAGCGACTGAATTCGAAAATGAACTAAGCGCAGTAGCTACCCCACCACAAACCGTTTGATTCTGCGAGAGCGTAAGCTGAGGGATTGGATTTACGGTGATGGTATAGGTAATCGCTGGACCACTGCACCCGTTTCTTGATGGCGTTACCGTATAGGTTACAGTTCCAATGCTGTTGGAATTGTTAGTTAAGGTTAAAGCCGGTAGATTCCCATTCCCTGAAGGGGTAAACCCAGTAAGCGCAGCTGCACTTGCAACCGCGGTCCACGCATAGGTAGTACCCACCAAATTAGAAGTCCATGTTACAGCAGCTGTGTTAGCACCTGAACAAATGCTTTGAGTAAGGGCGTTATTCGTGACCGTTGGCGTTGGGTTGATCATAACCGTAAAACTGTTCGCCGTTCCAACACAGCCGTTGTACGTAGGGGTAACCGTTACGGTCCCTGTTATCGGTGCATTGGTGTTATTTGCAGGTGCCGTCCATGGAGCAATTTGACCATTACCTGGACCCGCAATACCTATTTGTGCATTGCTCACCGTCCATGCAAAGCTTGCGCCGTTGGGAGTCGAAACAAAAACGGTCGGAGTAATTGTCGCTTGAGAACAAACCGTAGGTGATGTCAAGGCAGCTATCGTTGCAACGGGATTCACATAGGCTAATACTTGTAGGGGGGATCCAGCACAGGCCGAGGCGCTTGGAGTAACCGTATAGGTAACGTTTCCTACAGTGCTAGAACTGTTCGTAAGTGCCTGGTTAATGGTCGGTGATGGTACTGCTGAATTTTGACCTCCCGTAACCCCTGCCCCATTCGCTGCGGTCCACGTAAAAGTGGTACCTGCGGTGGTTGAACTCAAGGCAATGTTGATATTCTGGCCACTGCAAACCGTATCGTTGCTTACAAAAGTTGCGGCCGCAATCGGAGATGGATTTACCGTGATCGTGTAATTAGCCGTTGCCCCCGGACATTGAGCAGGGCCTGAAGTGGATGCTTGCGCTTGAAGCGTGACCGTAATTGGGGCCGCAGTATTATTGGTGAGGTTAGAATAAATAGGGATACTTGAAGTTCCAGATGTTGGGTTGAAATTACCCAAGCCTGCTGGAACCGCACCTTGAAGGCTCCAGGAAAAACTTACCGAAGGAGTCGCACTACTCAAGGTAACGAGCGTAGTATTCTGTCCCGTACAAATGGTTTGATTCCCCTGGGAGAACGCAGTCACTGGAGCCGGATTTACGGTGATGGAATAAGTGCCCGTAGATCCACTGCAGTTGTTGGCCGTTGGAGTAACCGTGTAATTTAGGGTGTAAGGACTCGTGCCGCCGTTGTTAATTGTTGCGGCTGGAATCTGGCCGTTTCCATTGGTTGGATGACCGGTCACAGTTGCCGGTGGAGGATTTTGAAGCGCGTAGGCAAGGGTACCTCCGGCCACAGAATTGGAAATCGTAGACACTAAGGTCGTTTGTCCACCGCAAATGGTTTGATTGGCGGAGAGGGTTAGTACAGGGGTTGGATTGATGGTAATCGTATAGGTAAATGCAGGTCCAGGACAACCGTTTCGTGTGGGAATTACCGTGTACGTTACCGTTTCGGGAGTATTACCGCTGTTGGTAATGGTCATGACCGGCAAATTACCGGTTCCTGGCGTTGTAAAACCGGTCAAGTTGGGCGAACTTGCAACCCCTGTCCAAGAAAAGGTAGTTGCCCCCACACTTGCCGTAAACGTTACAGCAGCCGAAGCAACACCTGAACAACGCGTTTGTGTAGAGGGAGTATTAACAATAGAGGGCGTTGGATTGATTGTTATAACAAAACTCGCCGTGGTGCCCGGACAGTTATTAAACGTAGGAGTTACGGCAATGTTGGACGAAACGGTGGTATTGGAATTATTCGCAGGAGCGGTCCAAGGACTCATTTGACCAGTTCCATTCGGTGGGGAACCAATCCCTGCGGGGTTACTGCTCACCCAACTGAAGGTTGCTCCGTTTGGATTGGAAACGAAGGCAGGCGGTGTAATGGTCGCACCCGGACATACCGTTATTGGACCGAACGGTCCCACCGTAGCCACAGGTTGCACCACCACTTGTGTTATGACGGGCGAACCAGGACAACCATTCGATGATGGGATGAACGTGTAGGTTACGGTTTGAGGTGCATTGGTGTTATTCGTGATGGCCGTCGTTAACGTAGCGCTATTGCTGCCCGGACTAAGGGTGCCGCTCGCTGTTCCTGTGACACCTGCGGGAAATGAAGCTGTCCAAGCAAACGAAGTTGGGTTAATCGTTGAAGTTACGTTGATAACCGCATTGCTTCCGGAACAAATGGGTCCTACCGATTGCGGAGCGGTTGCTACCGGTAAGGGGTGAACAGTAACGTTAATCGTAGCAACAGCTGCAGTACACGGCCCAGCAGGATCATTGGTGGTTAATGTAAGGGTTGCGGTTCCTGTAAAATTTGCAGGGGGCGTCCAACTTGAGGAGAGCGAATTAACATTAGAAAAAGTACCCCCAATGCTTGAAGACCATGAAGCACTGGAGGCAGCGCCGCCAATACTTCCGTTCAAAGACAAACTTCCATTCATACACACACCATTCGGATATACTCCAGCGCTCGCTGTTGCCAACGGATTAAAAACTATGGTTGTAGTGGCAGAAACGGCTTGACAAGGGACTGCTGGCTGCCCGGAGGTTAAGGTTAGAATAATGTTTCCCGAATACCCGGGGGGAGGCGTGTACGTTGCATTCAAGGCACCGGAATTAGCCCCTCCGGATCCAACAGGATTAAACGTTCCTCCGGCAACGTTGGCCGTCCAATATCCGGTAAGCACCCCTCCTGTTACGGTTCCGTTAAGTGGCACTGGGGTGTTCAAGCAAAACGGGCCATAAGATCCGGGAGTAACTACCACAGGATTGTTGACCACCACGGTTGACGCCACTGTTGTTTGACCGCATTCATTGGTTGCGATAAGGTTGAACGGAAAGGGACTACCAGTAGAAGACGGGTACGTTACACTTCCCGGATTCAGGGTGTTGGCGGTGGTAGGAGATGGGATACTCCCTGCAGGAATGGTGTTTCCAGGGTTAAAATTCCACGCGTAAGTGTTCGGAGAAGTGCCATAACAGTTGTTCATGACAATGGTGGGAGAAATTGAACCGCCCGCACAAATGGGCCCAACAGGGTTGATTGTAAATTGAGGAGGCCCTTTGATGGTTATCTGTTGTGAGAAGGTGGTTTGAGCACAAGAGGCTCCAAGCACCTGATTATTTAATCCAAGGGTTAATTGAATGGTGTAAACCCCAGGACCGTTGAAACTAAATGTGGGGTTGGCGAGCGCTGAGTTGGCGGGTTGTACCGACGGGCCTCCGTTAAAATTGCAATTCTGAGGATTGGTGGAAGTGACAGACCAACTGAATACATTCGTGAGGTTACAGCCTGGAGTGCTCGAAGTATTGTTCGGTGTAATGTTTACCGGCGCACAAGCCGTAGCTAGAGGCAAGGTGAAATTCGCCACAGTGGCAGCAACAACACAGATGTTATAAACCACGGAGTCCATTCCGCAATTATTCCCAAGATGTAATACTACTTGATAATTTCCCGGAACGGTCCAAGTAACAGGAAGTGCCGCAGAACCATTATTCCAAGAAAAAAAGTCATAACCGTTAGGTAAATTGGGCAAAAAACCAGCAGGACTACCCATCGTACCAGAAGTGGTATACCCAGCATTAGGCAAAATTGTCCAGTACCGTCCAAAAAGTGAATCGCAACCACCATTGCTAACATTTGTGCCATGATTGGCCACATCGTTGAACGTTATCGGCTGGTTAACGCAAATTACGTTGGTGTTAGGATTTGCACTTATAACCGCATTCACAGAGCCCCCAGCAGCGATAGGTCCGATAGCAGCAAACGTCCCTTGAGGACTACAAGCATTGCTCGCCAATACCTGTATGGAAAAAGAGTTGTTGTAGGTCTGATTCTGAATTGTGGTATTAACGCCGCACGACGTTTGAGAAAAGACATGATTGATCGTTTGCGGATTGGGATTCAATCCGTTAAGGACGGTGGTAGCTGTTCCATCATTGTAAATGATTTGAAATATCGTACCTGGAGGTACAGGACCTTGGGTTCCTACCTGAAATGAATAAGGATTAGGCAAACACGATGAGGACCCTGAACCAGATAGTGAAATAGTAGGAGCACTATTCCCTACGTAAACCAAATAGTTTTGGGTAAAAACACAACCTCCTGGAAAAGTAACTTGGTAGGTTAAGTTGTAGTAACCCTGAGCATTATAAAAATGATTAATCGGTGGAGCAGTTGTTCCATTGGGTGTAGCATCCCCCCAAATCAAGCTGTAAGTGGTACCCGCAGGGTGAGAAGCTACGGTAGGATCCGAAAAGGCAAACGTCCCAGTATTTGAACCGCATCTCCGAAATATGGTCATTCCATTCAATGTTGAAGTAGAATAACCAGCGGCCGCGTTACTGGTTAAGGTGAGCGATGGGTTAAAGTTATTTGCTACTACCGTAACATTAACCTGCGAAGTAACCCCGTTGCCCAAATTCAGGGTTGTGGTATAATTCCCTGGGTTGTTATAGGTGATATTATGCGGCCCAACTTGGTTGGAATTGTTGGGATTACCCCCCTGAAAAGTCCAATTATAATTTGTTGAAGCATTGGTACCCGTGGAAGTATTGGTATATAACACCGTAGATCCCTGACAAACCGTTATTGTATTGTTGTTAGAAGCGGGTGACGTGGAAAAAGATGCGGTAGCTTGTGCCAGCGCCAACAAGGGCATAAACAACAAAAAAACTAACGCCTTCAACGGATTCATAGATTAGGTAAGCGAAATTACGAATAATAACTATAAAAAAGCCTTAATCTCGTGGAATCTTAACGGGCATTTGCGTACACGGTTGCTTGAAGTTTTTATTGGAAACGGGAATATAATGTGGTCTTAATGTCTCCCCGTGGAAATACGCGGTTTGTTTTGAATTATAGAAGTTTTCATGGGGATATATTTTTTCAAAAATAAGGGCCAACTGGATTGAAAATTCATTTCCTTAAGTTAGCATATCCAATCAAGGACACATGGTATTATAATCAATGACCGCCTCCTCAAATGTACACGTTTGATACTTAGGATTTTCGAAGTACTCCTTTTTGTATGGCTCGCACGCAAACATGTACTTCCGAATAGACTTCAAGGATTTTATTGCTTTTAATCCATCCACCTCATATACGGTACCATCGGGAATGGTTACGTGACGCATGTACATCCCTTCTCGGGTTTCTTTCATTACGCCTTGGGAATTATAAGATCCATCAAAATTTTCCTTTAGACGATAGCTCGTGGTAACGTCATCAAACACATCCACCCGAATTTTTCCATGAACTAATCGTTTTCCGTACCTGTAATACCCATCAGGTTTATCGAGTTGAAGCGGCATGCGTAAGTAAATTGCACCGTCTTGACACAGTATTTTTATGAGTGGGATTTCATCTTTTTTTAATCGAATAACTTCGTTGGAAATCGTAACATATTCTAAATCAATCATTTTTCCTTGCGCATTGGTATTGAAAAAATTAATTCTACTGCAAGGAACCGAATCGCTGTCGGTAATAAAGTAATTTTGCGCAAAACACGCCGTACTAACAAAAAACACTATTCCGATAAGGGTTGCGGGAACGTTAAATGGCATTAACTTCATTTTTATTGATGGTTTTTAAGAGAATCACCAGCATTCTTAGATTGATTGCCGACTATGATTCTTCAATTTATGCCACAAAAATACCCAAAATTATACGAGATACGAGTTAGCCTTGTGATTGTATCGTTGATCCAACATCTTTCAATCGCTCCGGAGTTAGCACCCAAATCACGTGAAAAATTGCTGCGCCAATGAAGGTCCAGAGGACGTCGTTCCAGTCGAAATGTAATTTTTGGGAAGTTGTTTGAATGAATTCCCATCCAACTAGCCCAATGATTGAGATTACATTGGCGGTTATAAAACGTTTTTTATTTAACCACTGATTGTCGCTTTTCAATTGCATCATAAACACGACAAACAAGGCGGGTATTCCAATCGCTGGAAAAAAGTTAGGGGCAATGCCTAAAAAATAGCTGATGATAGCGCTCTCACCCGAATAGTGGGGCCGGATATAATATGATACCGCTTGAAAACAGAGGAAGCACAGGGCAAAAATACTGAACAAGTAGTAGGTGGTTTTGGTGTTGTTTTTTCTCATATTATTGGATTACTTATCATCTAACCCAATTCCAAAACCTAACAGCGCAGGCACTAAGGCAATTGATTTATCTTTTAAATACATCCACATCGATGGTTTACCCATACACGTTGCCATATTGATTAACTACAAAAAAACAATACTCCTGGGTTTGATTATTGATTTGAATTTGATTACCAAATCTTAACCCTTTTTTCTGGAGCTAAATAAAGCGAATCCGTTGCTTTTACGTTGAATGCTTCATAGAATTCTGGGATGTTTCTAACCACACCATTAATTCTAAATTTAGCAGGTGAATGTGGGTCAGATGCTACTTGACTTCTCAACGCTTCTTCGCGAGATTTATCTAACCAAACTTGTCCCCAACCAAGAAATACTCTTTGAATGCCGGTGTAACCGTCCATTTTAGGAGCTTCTTTTCCGTTCAGTGACATTTTGTAAGCTTTAATAGCTATGCTTAATCCGCCTAAGTCCCCAATGTTTTCGCCAAGCGTATAACTTCCACTAAGGTTTAGATCTGGAAATGCTTTAAAACTGTTGTATTGGTCAACAAGAGCTTTTGTTTTTGTTTGAAATGCTTTTAAATCTTGTGGCGTCCACCAATTTCTCATTACGCCGTCACCATCAAACATACTTCCTTGATCGTCAAATCCGTGTCCGATTTCGTGCCCAATTACGGCACCAATTCCACCATAATTTACAGCATCTTCTGCGGCTAAATTAAAGAAAGGCGGTTGAAGAATTGCCGCTGGAAAAACAATTTCGTTAAGCGTTGGATTGTAATAAGCATTCACTGTTTGTGGTGTCATTCCCCATTCCGCTCTATCCACAGGTTTCCCTAATTTGTTTAACATACGGTTGTATTCAAATTCGGTAGCTCTTGTTACGTTTCCGAACAAATCATTTTCAACTACTTTTAATGCAGAGTAATTTCTCCATTTGTCCGGGTAACCAATTTTAATCATGAATTTATCAACCTTAGCAAGTGCTTCTTTTTTAGTGTCAGCGCTCATCCAATCCAATTCTTTGATGCTTGCTGCGTACGCTTTAAGTAGATTTTTCACCATAGCCGTCATACGTTTTTTAGCCTCTGGTGTAAAGTGTTTTTTTACATATACTTTACCAACAATTTCACCCAAACTACCATTCACAGCACTAACCGCTCTTTTCCAATCTTCTTCTTGTTGTTCTGTTCCGTTCAATGTCTTTCCATAGAATTCGAAGTCCTGTTTGTCTAAAGCGGAATTTAAGTAACCCGCAGTGTGGTTTATCAAACCCCATTTTAAATACGTTTTCCAAGTATCAATAGGTGTGTTTTTGATGATATTATTTAAACTTTTTGTGTACGCTACTTGAGCAATCACAATATTTTTTTCGTTAGCAACCCCTGCTTCTTTTAACATCGCTGTCCAATCAAAATCTGGCATTATCGATTTTAAATCGGTTAACGCATATTTGTTGTAAAGCGCTGCTGTGTTACGAGTATCCTCTTTTTTCATGTGGTTGGTTGCCAACGTGGTTTCTAAGGCCATAACTTTAGCCGCACTTTCAGCACCATTGGGTAATCCAACTAATTGCCACATTTTTTCGATATGCGCCACATATTTCTTACGAATGTCCGACATTTTAGCATCATTCTGAAGGTAGTACTCTCTTTCAGGCAGTCCTAAACCACCTTGCCAAGTCATTAAAGTATATTTTTTAGGATCTTTAAAATCTTCTGTAACAGCAACTGAAAAAGGAATTGATACTCCTGTTCTATTGGCTTTACCAAAATAAGTTGCTAAATCGGTGTAATTTGCGATTGCATCAATGGCTTTTAATTCCGATTGAATAGGAGTCACGCCTTTGGCATCTCGGTTTTTACGATTAGTATAAGAGCTATAAAAATCTCCGATTTTTTGCTCGTCTGAACCTTCAGTAAAACTTCCTTTTGAAGCTTCTTCAATGATGGCTTTAACGTCTTTTTGCGATCTGTCATACAACATATCAAATGCACCATATGATGCTTTATCTGCAGGAATTTTGTTGTTTTTAGCCCAAGTTCCATTAACGAAACGGTCGAAGTTATCGCCTGGTTTTACTGAGGTGTCCATATTCTTTTTGGTAATACCCGATACCAATTCTTCTTTATTGCTGCAAGATGCTAAAAGCACGGTTACTGCAAGAAGTGAGATGTTGATGGTTTTCATATTAGCTTGTTTTAATTTTTAATAAAAAAGGTTGCATCCAGTTTCATTTTTTCCGTCTACTGTATAATTTTCTGTATACAAAGATTGTTATTTGTTTTGTTGTTTAAATCATTTAATGGAATTTAAAAATAAACACCTAGGCAAAGCCTAATTCGGGAAGTCTGACAGAAATCACCGCACTAAATGCACAAAGCCATGACCAATTTCACCTGATCCTGTTTTGAATTTATAGGTATAAACCCCATCAGCAAGCTCCTTTCCAGACGTATCTTTTCCGTCCCAATTGTTTTGGTAATTAGCTGAAGAATAAACGAGATTCCCCCAGCGGTTTAGAATAATTACCTCGATGTTTTCGGGTAAATTTTCAATTTCAAACAGATCGTTTTTCCCATCTCCATTGGGTGTAATTACATTCGGGCATTCAAATGATATAATCGGTATTATGGTATCTGAGCAATCAACCACAGTTATATTCTGAGAAACGGAATCTGTATAACAATCAAATTCAACAATAGTTGTAATTTGATAGGTTCCTATTTCAGAAAATAGATGATTTGGATTTAAAGACGTTGAGACATTATTTGCTCCTGAAGTTGGATCACCAAAATTCCAATTTATTTGATTTATCGGTGATGCTGTTGTAATTGAAAATGAAATAGAACCCTGAAAACACGTATCAGGAAGAAATGTAACGGTTGAACTAGCCGAAAATCCCCCAAGTGGAACTTGAGGCGGCAAACCGAGTTGACATGTTGCAGGACTGAAACTAACAGCATTGATTACATAAGCACAACCGAGCCCCAATGAATTAGGATTTGAAATTTCATCCAACCTTCCCGTATTTCCTATGGAAACATACAATTTATTGTTTGGGGCTTGTTCGATTTGAAAACAATAATTGTTGTTGGGTTCAAGTAGGGGTGAATAGATCAAGGTAATTGAAGAGGCTATGGCAGCCGAAGTATAGGTGCCTAAATTTAATTGATAAACCGAATTGATATTTGTGTAATAAAATTTTGAACCATCGGGAGAAAAACAAGCGCCATACTTTCTGAGAAATCCTGGACTTGAATCATCCGTAACATTAACGGTTAATAGGTTGCTTACAACTCCTGTTGTCTTGTTGAAATCGAAAAATTCAATGCGGTCACTCCAATCTACAGGCATACCAATCCGATTTCCATCAGGAGACGCATCCATTGCGCCAGCCCAAGCTTCAGTCGCACCGATGGGAACGCTAGCAAAAATTGAACCTACTGTACTAACAACGGGTTGTGCCGAGACACCACACGCATCAATTTTCCAAGCTAGAAATTCATTCGCATTCCTTTTATGAGCAATCACCCAAAAACCTTGTATTTCAGTACTTCTAATAACAATCAATTTTTCGGTCAAATCAGCTGCTAGTGGCGTATTTATTGTGGCAACTTGTACATCTCCAAGTCCACCGTTCAATGTCATGTCCACCACACTATATCTCAAACCATTGTCAACAACAGGACTTAAGGAAAGCGCCTCCAGCTCTTCGAGCGTGAATAAATAATAGCGTTGGTTATCCTCAGGAAAAGGTACGATCAACGCTCCCTGGGTACATGAGTTAAAAAATCCACCCAACAGATTGGCTCCATTTGGCATAACCTGATTGTTTGCATTCCAGACCTTTCTGCCATCGGTATAGAAAAGCAACTGCCCTGTGGCAGGATCCGACACACTTGCCGTTGATTCATTTGAGTTGATGGCTGCATTGCTCGAACCTACTGGGATTGGACCAGAAAAATTTACGCGGGCTCCATAGCCGAAAACCCAATTATTGTTTTGCAATTGACCAAAAACAACAGGTGTTTGTAGTGTGAACGTTAGGATAAGAAAAATGGAATATCTTTTTAAAACGAGCATATAAATCATCGAATTAAATGCACAAAGCCATGACCAATTGCACCTGTTTCCGTTGTGAATTTATAGGTGTAAACCCCATCAGCAAGCTCTGCAACTAGATAAGTTTAAAATAACACATTAGGCGTGAAAAGGTTCTAAATCCTATGACAAATTTCTCTTTCTCTTTCTAAAAGAAAAGCGCCTGAATTTCAGAGTGAGAAGCAGTCCGTCTTAGACGGAGAGAACAAGGGAAAAAGAAAAAGCGCCATCACTTGCGTAACTGCGCTTTTCTTTTTAGTAGCGGGGACAGGAATATCCTGACACTCCCTTCACTCGGTCAGGATGGACCAAAAAAATGGGTCTGTTTAATCTTTAAGGCAGCGAACAGATAACCCAGAAGCCTTATCAAAGGCATATTCGTAAACATCAGCACTGCAGCATTCCAAAGAACGGGCGAAGGCAGCGTTGATATTGAACTCCGAAGAACTCCACCAGTAAGCTTCAGTACCATTAAGGAAAAAACCATAGTTCAAGCGGACACCACCTGGAAGGCCTGAGAAACCACTGGTGTTGGTGCCATTTCCGTAAATCCAACCACTCGTACTTCTCATTTTTTCGCCGGCAACACTTTCCCCTCCCAAAAAATCGGTTAACACCGTCCATTCCGCATTTGTTGGTACGTGGTAACCGCTTGGTGCCAAACCTCTTGGGTCGTTAACAGCAAACCAATTATACCATATTCCTTTAGATGAGTCATTCTGATAATAACACCAAGCACCCGTTGTTAAATGATTCCATTGTGATGAGTCTTGGACTTGAGGGATTGTATCTCCATTCCTGTACTTTTTAACCTTTAAATTTTCAGTCATCCAAATTTGATGACCAATTGTTTTAGCCCCGTACGAATTACCCTCGATATCCATCAATGTGTAGGTACAGTTTCCATTATCTTGATTGGCAGCGGAATTATAATTATTCGCATCAGGATCAGTACACCCTAATTTTTTACAGGACGAAAAAACAAGGATTAAACATAGAGGTAAGAAAATTACTTTTTCCATAAGATTATTTACAAAACTAATGAATCGAAGTTACTATTACAACATAAGACTCATCAATTAAATTAACTGATGAGTCTTCCCTAGTAGCGAATTCGAACCTTGACGATATCACCGATATGTCATGACGAAACCTTATTCGGGAGGGGTTGGGGGAGTTGGATCGACTTGAGTTGGTATGTATAGAAACCTGTAAGGTTTTTGATAAAAAATAAATTAACATCGTTGGCAAGCAGGCACAGAAATGGCTTTTTAGCAAGAAAGGTTGTGCCGTTTTTGTGCTTGCTTGCTGTTATGGTATGGCTTATTGTTTTATCAACTTAAAATTCTGTTTTTTTACGTCGCCAATATTTAATTGGTAAATTCCTTTTAATAAGTTTCTTACTTCAACCACTGTATTTATTGAACTTATTTTCCCTGATAAAACTTGTCTCCCCAAATTATCAATTAAAATATAGTTCTGACCAATAAGGCTTGCATCTATATTCAAATAAATATCCCCATTAGTAGGATTAGGGTATAAGCAAGCTTTTGTTTCAATAAATTCACCAAGAGACGTTGTTGATTGAACTGTATTTGTTGTTGTAAAGCATGTAGCACCAGTAAGAAAGTTATACTCTGCAACATAATATGGATCAATACAGGTAGTTGGTTGGCCTAAAAACTCTGAGCCGTACCAATACACGCAATAACTGAATGGATAGTTTTCAACTGCTATAGTGGGCGTGCCTACTGCCATAAATTTTAGACTGGCAAAACTTGGAATCAATTGTGGAACGGGACCATTATAGCTTAACTTTATTACTTCGCAAGGCTGTCCGAACTGAATACAAGGTGTTGTGGCAACGGGAACAATGAGCATCGAGTCTCCAAGCCCTAAAATCTGTGTTATTCCATTATGCATCAGTTTAAATGAGTCAGTTGAAGGTATTGCATCATCTACATGAACGTAATAGCTAACACCTGAGACAACAGGGAGCGGTATATTAAACTCAGCCTCCCGACCACTCATTGAGTCACAATAGGCAGCTACCTCTGTGTTCATTGGAAAGTCAATAATTTGAAAATGAACGGGAACACCTACTATCCAGTTTTGAGCAATTGCTGTATTAGTTAACCATAGTGTTGTCAGGAAAATTAATGTTAAAATTTTCTTTTTCATTTTTGTTCATTCTTAAAGGTTAACTATTGTGCAATTTTGGTTCAAGCTTGCCCACAACTTGTTGCTAAACGACACAGGACAACTTTATTCAAAATTACAATTTATTCTGAACGTGTTTTGTCGTTAGAAAATTCGTTTTCTATTATTCGGTTTTTGTTAAAGAGATTAAGGCTCCTTTGGTAGACGTGGGTTACATACATTCTATTTTAACCATTTATCAATATTCACGCTTTGGTGCAATATCCTGATTACTTCCAATTTTTGGTCATCAACTATTTTGTAGAAAATGATATGTGATTTTACAAATGATACTCTATATCCAGGGCGAATGTATTCAGCAGACTTACCCGTGTAATAATTAAATTGTAAAAACTCGATGTCATCAATTAACAAGGAGTAATACCTATCAGCTTGCTCTTTAGACCAATTTTTCAGTGTGTAGCTCCATATTTCTTCCAAATCCGAAAGAGCTTCGGTACTGATGAGCAGAATAAGCTTTTTCATTTACCTTCGGTGCTACTTCGTGGTATGTTTTTGATGAAGGGCTTTTAAATGTTCCTTTGGATCAAAATCTTCCACGAATCCACTTTGTTCTCCAGCGATGAGTGCACTACGCAATTCATTGAGCTTTCTCTCTTCACTTTCGAGCAGACGTAAAGCAGTTCGTATTACTTCACTCACAGAGCCATATCGCCCTGATTTAATCTCACGATTAATGAAATTTTCAAAATAATCTCCTAATGATATCGATGTGTTTTTACCCATAATCTATAATTATTAAAGTAAATGTACCAAAAATTGGTAACACATCCAAGCGTGAATGGTTTTTAGTTGCCAATAACGGTTTGCAGCTACCCGAAGGTGGCGATTTTACCACTGAACTTCATTCGGAGAACTATATTTCAAATATACGATAAACTGTCTTATGAAGAACGAACTCGCCACTTTTGGGTAGGTGCTGTTAG
>Ga0247843_1000470_pt1 | contig 95133 bp, 83 predicted proteins | sample LaCruzMarch2017__FD_192420 | JGI IMG/M metagenome (GOLD analysis project Ga0247843, IMG submission 192420) | Freshwater microbial communities from meromictic Lake La Cruz, Castile-La Mancha, Spain - LaCruzMarch2017_8m | ecosystem: Environmental > Aquatic > Freshwater > Lake | place: Spain... | reverse complement strand
ATTGAATACGTAATCGCTTTAAAGAGATTTACTAAAAGAATAGACAATATAGATTTAAAGCCCTATCTTATTTTTCTATAATACACATTCTCATCTTCATTCATAAAAATACGCAAATCTCCGTTTATGGATTTTCTGATAAACGTATGTCCTAGAATATCAGACGGCTCATCTGTGTCGAGGTGAATATAAGTTATTCCAACTCCATTATCGATGCTATATTGACCAGTTCCGTATCGCTTAGAAACGAACCTAAAGTCGTTCAAAATAAATAACGAATCAGATAAATTAGGCATAGAAAAGGCATTTTCATAATTAACCAAATAATATTCTCCAATCAATTCATCTTTAAATATGAACTTCGAATATATATAGGAAGTAATAGTAAATAGAAACATCACTATTGCTACTAAATATGATTTACCCTTCATCTGAAAAAAATATAGGTTTGATATGTAGTTGTTTGTTTCATTCCTAATCCCGTTACCGAAGGAGAGCCAAGGCCTCTTGAGTAATTCTGAATTCCAGGAAGTTGATAATAAAATGATTGACGTGTTTTGGAATCTAAAACAATTACTAATGTCTTATCACCCAATTGATAAAAACTAACGGAATATGAGCCCATCATTTGTGCCTGCATATTACAACCAGCAGCTATTAGACCTCCAATTCCAAAAGAACTATTGTATCTGTCTTTTTCTTCGCCACCTAAAACAAAATCAAAATATGCCAAACCCAGGCTACCAGATTCACTTATCTCTTGATTCATAGGATGATCTCCTTCAATAATACTCCGTTCAGGACCTACTCCTTCTTGCCAATCTCTATAAATCTGCTTCCAATCCACATCAGATCCTCTAGATTCACCTTGTAATATTTTTCTTCCGTTCGTTATTGTATTACAATTCCCCTCCTTGTCCCTCACCTCAGTAGTCTGGGTACCGTCAGGATTATCATAGTGATAATAGTCCAATCCCATTTCATCTCCCTTTGGTGAAGTCTTCTTCCATTCTCCATTTGCGTCGCGCTCCCATTCACCATCGTTCCGCCCATCAGGATCTATTCTACTGATAGGATTATTACTAACAAAATGAAATGGAGTCTGGTTCGGACTCAAATGTGCCAACGGATCCACACTCAACCACCCTTCGACTACGCTCAGGGCAGGCCCACTCCAATCCACATCATAATACCGCGCCCCGTAGTAGCCTAAACCGGTTTCTTTATCTATCTCTTTCCCATTAAACGTCCAGCGGCTGTCGAACGTGCCGTACACCACGTTTTGCTCGATAAGGACATCCCCAAACGGAGCATAATAGAAATACTGATATGCAAAGCCGGAACGATCGGTAACCAGTTCAACCCTTCGACGGGCTTCGACAAGCTCAGCCCTTCGCTCAGGGCAAGCGTGCCCTAGATAATCCGGGTGATACCCATACACCCGTTCTGCTTCGCAATTAAGCGAAATGCAGCTGGATGGTTGTTGTCCGCGCAGGCTGTAAAACATTAATTACGAAAAGAATAACTACCACCGCTAAAGCACGGTCGCCTTGGAAAGATAGCCTAAATACAAATAGCGGGTCAAGCCCGCGATGTCAGGGAAAGAAGAACCACGCGTAGGGATTCGCGAAATACATTCCGATGTACTTCTCCCATTCTTCCAACCACTCAACCCTAAACCCTTGAAACCTCTATTGTACAAGGTCCCGGTTTTAGGGGAAGCTTACAATCCCGTTATCCCCCCCACTACCTCCCCTTGCTCCCCTTCTCCAACAACCCACCGAGGTATAAATATTTCGAAATTTAGTCAAATCCCTCAAAACAAGTACCCAAAGTCGCATTGACCTCTCAATTAACCCAGCGCTTCCCACTTCGAACTCTGCTTAATTTTCGTCGCCCGTCCAACCCAGGCGCCACCTTCTATGTTGACCTCCATCCTCCTCAGCGTCCTCGCCGGACTGGTCTTGTTTCTCTATGCCGTTTTTCAGCTCTCCCAAACCCTCGAAACGGCCCTGGGTCCCCGAGCGGAGGAGATCATCGGTCGGTTTAGTTCGAACGCCTTTCGCGGGATCCTCACCGGAATCGTGGCCACCACCCTGCTCGATTCGTCGAGTGCGGTCATTGTGCTCACCATCGTATTGGTCAACGCCAAGGCCCTCACTTTTAGAGCGGCCATGGGAATTGTCCTCGGAGCCAACATCGGCACCACCGTTGGCAGCCAAATCATCGCGCTCGATGTCGGAGCCTATGCCCCCCTGTTGATGCTCCCCGGGTTTGGGCTCTACTTCCTGGCGCGTAACCCCCGCATCCGCATCTCCGGAAAGGTTTTGTTCTATTTCGGCACCCTGTTCTTCGGTCTCCACACCCTCGGAAATGCCGTGGAGCCGTTGAGAGATGAAGCCGCTTTTCTCGCTTGGATGGAACACACCGAAACCCCTTGGCTGGGGGCCATGATCGGAGCCCTGCTCACCATCCTCATTCAATCTTCTAGTGCCACCGTGGGTATGGCCATTGTGCTCGGTAAAAAAGGACTCCTCAGCTTGGCCGGGGGCATTGCGATTATGCTCGGAGCCGAACTGGGCACCTGTGCCGACACCCTATTGGCCACGATCAAAGGCAGCCGTCAGGCCTTGAAAACCGGATTGTTCCATTTGATGTTCAACCTCATCACCCTCATTTTAGGGCTGTTGTGGATCCAGCCCTTTACCGCGCTCGTTCAAACCCTCAGCGCCGGGGCTCCGCTGGAACGATCCCTCGCGAATGCGCATCTGCTTTTCAATCTCCTCGGGGTTTTGCTCTTGGTCTGGACCTTGCCTTGGTTCGAACGGGTTTTGAATCGACTGTTGCCGGATAGGGGCATTGGGGAATCTCAACCCATAGAATCACTATCGATACAATGACGGATCATGAATGGGAACCGTGGTTCTTTATAGTTTTGACTGATAAGGTCCGAGGTACGTTCCAGCCTTTACTCCAGCATTCTCACGACCCACACCCTTTTGGTCATTCGGGTCGAAATGGCGCTGCACGACCCTTCGCCTGAAACTCTGTAAATCAGCTCGATGTATCACTTCTCCTACTTCAAGGAACCCGATCAAGCCCGGATTCTCGCGTTTTTGGAGGAACACCCCTTCGCCTTTCTGACGGGCGCCTTTGCCTCGGGCAGTCCCGTGGCCACGCAGATTCCCCTGCTGTATGAAGTGCGAGAAGGCGAGTTGTACGTGCAAGGGCACCTCATGCGCCATACTGACCACCACAAGGCCTTTCAAGAAAACCCCGAGGCTCTGGCGGTGTTCAACGGCCCTCATGCCTACGTCAGCGCGTCTTGGTACAGCCAACCGCACATCGGTTCTACCTGGAACTATATGAGCGTGCATGTGCGAGGCACAATGCGCTTTATGAGCCCCGAGGAACTCGTTGAATTGATGCGCAAGCTCACCTTGAAGTTCGAGGGGGGCAATGCCACATCGCCTACGGTGTACGAGAATTTGCCCGAGTCGTTTCTGTCCAAAATGATGCCCGCCATTGTCGGTTTCGAAATCCGCGCGGAGTCCGTTGACAACGTCTTCAAATTGAGTCAGAATCGGGACGAACAGAGCTACCGAAACATCATGGGGCAACTCGAGCAAGCGGGTGGGCAGGCAGAAGACGTTGCCCGTGAAATGCGCAAACGCGTCGACGAGCTCTTCCCACCCAGTCAAGCATGGGATTCCCGTCGGTTTGATTCCTAGGAGGCCCTTCACCGGTCTGAACAAAACCCCCTAACCCTACCCGCGAGCCTTTGGCCGCCGACGATGAAAGACCACAGCACCGAATGAAATCCATAGCGGTGTCATTGGCGCGACGTTTCTCCTGAAATCCAGAGTGGAATTTTGTCAAAAATTGGAACGCCATGAGAATCTGGATCACCGCTCTAGTCATTGCCCTAGCCCTGCCTTTGGCTGCCCAAACCAATACGGGCATCACCGCTCAACTCAACCTCAAACAAGGCCTTGCGATTCAAGGCTATGACCCCGTGGCCTACTTCGGTCAGAAAGCCCTCAAAGGCGACAAAAAGTTCAGCGCGACCCATCAAGGCGCTACCTACTATTTTTCTTCAGAAGAAAACCGCAAGGCCTTTGTCCAAAACCCGTCGAAATACGAACCCCAATACGGAGGTTGGTGTGCCTACGCGATGGGCGCCACCGGAGAAAAAGTCGAAATCGACCCCAAGACCTTTAAAATTGTCGATGGCAAGCTCTATTTGTTCTACAACGCCTATTTCAACAACACCCTGGTTTCGTGGAATAAAGACGAAGCCCATCTCAAAAAACAAGCCGACGCCCAGTGGGCCAAATTCCTCAAATAAAACCCATTGCGGACGGTGTTTATCGGTCGAAATCCCGTTCTTCGAAGACACCATCTCGCTCTCCCCATGAATCAAAACACCGACTTCCCGTTGGAGCCATTCGGGTGGAAAGTGAGTCATGAACGCCTCGAAAAGCGCTTTTCCTTCTCGAGCTACACCCAAGCCCTCGACTTTGTGGTGCGCATCGCTGAATTGGCCGAACAGCATCAACACCATCCCGAGTTGCGGTGGTCGTACATCACCTTAGACGTGGCTTTGCGCACCCACGATGCCCAAGCGGTGACCGAAAAAGACTGGGCGCTGGCCCGTGCCATTGAAGCACTGCAGCTCTAGTAACTCGATTCAAATCCTTGAGCAGAACAATTATCGTGCAATCCCGATTGTACCGACTCACTCTCAGCGGTTGTGTTTAAGCCGAAAAATGGGATGCGCTACCGAAGCTGAGGTCGTTGGAATTCGCAATGACTTGTCGTTTATCACGTGGTTTGTGAAATCATTGCCTTAGGCGGAGGCGTGGCCCTACCCTGACTTACGCCCCGGCTCCAGATTCACAATTCCCTCGCAGAGAAACCCCTTTTTTTTCCTCGACATCGTTTTCAAAAAACGTACGAGTCTGGAGTATCTGAACAAAATTCCTCCAGCCTGTTTCGCGCACTTTAATTCTTTTATCCTTATTTAGCGAGGGTTTTGAGAAACCACTTTCGATCACTTTATTCGCTTATCTCCAAATGAACCCGACAAAAACCTTTCTCACTTTATGGGTCTGTCTTGGGCTAATTCACCACAACCTCGAGGCTCAATACCACGAACTCAAACTCGATGCAGGTGGCGCAGTCGTAGGCAACTGGGGCATTGGTTACGAATATTGCATCAACGACGATATGGGCGTCAATCTGCGCATTGGCTATTTTAACCCTGATGAGTGGTTAGAGCTGGACGACAACTACACGGCCTTTACCGTGACAGCCGATTACCGCTATTACCTCGATTTTGACGAAGGCGCCGACGACTTTTTCGTTGGAGCCTACCTCAAGTTTCGAGACTTGAGTTCAGAAAATTACTATTACCTCTACGACCCAAATACAGGAGAAAGTCAAACGGCTGACTACAGCAGTATCGATCTGGGTTTTGGCGTGAGCGTCGGATGGAAAACTGTGACCTTTCGCGGATTCTTGGTAGAGACCTATGCCGGGGTAGGGCGGTATTTTATTCAAAACGAAGAGGTACCTGCAGGGTTTGAAGATTATGAAGATTTCGATATTCCCTTTGACGTGCGGGTGGGTTTGGTGTTGGGCTGGCGTTTGGGGCAGTAATGAAATACCCAATCAAAGGATCAAACCCGTAGGATAGAGGAGCTTTTTGTTGAAAGCCTCTTTTGACGAAAAACGGATTGCCTTAAGTTTGACCCTTATGCGAAACCCAATGAAACTGTACCGAAACATTGCCTTAGGCCTGACCGGTATCCTGATCGTAGCCTTGCTATCCGCGTACTTGTTTGTGCGTTTTCGCAGCATTGAAGGAAAGCACGAGGTACAGCCCAGAACCGTTGACCTGACCTCGTCCAATCCCAGCGAAGGTGCCCGAATCGCCGCCATGGTTTGTCAACATTGTCACCTCGGGAGCGATGGAACCATGAGCGGAGGTTTGGTGGCCGATGCTTCGGCTTTTGGCGAAGTATACGCGCCCAACATCACACAGCACGCCGAATTCGGGATAGGTCAATACACTCCGGGCGAAATCGACTACCTCATCCGAACGGGGATCAAGCGCAACGGAGGCTTCGCTCCACCCTGGATGCCCAACAGCCCGTTGTTGGCCCAAAGTGATATGGCCCACCTAATCGCCTGGCTCCAAAGCGATCGGCCCGAAGTACAGCCGAGCCAAACAGTACAGCCGAAAACCCGTCCCAGTATGCTGGCCCGGGCCTTGGCCGCCTTTGCGTTTAAACCGATTCCGTACAACGACAAGTCGCCCGCCGTACCCCCGGCATCCACGGACAAAATTGCCTTTGGCGGTTATTTGGCCAATGCGCGCTACGGTTGCTATCACTGCCATAGCGCCGATTTTGCCACCAACGACCTGATGGTTCCAGAACGTTCTAAAGGGTTCTACCAAGGGGGCAATACGCTCACGAACGAGGAAGGCGAAAAAATAACCGCCCCCAACCTCACCCCGCATCCGGATGGACTGGGAAGTTGGTCGGAGGCGGATTTTGCCAAAGCCTTGCGGCAGGCCCAGCGCAAGGATGGCACGATGCTGCGCTATCCGATGCGCCCTTATGCCTTGCTTACGGACGAGGAAATCTCGGCGATCTACGCCTACCTCACCCACTTGCCCCAGGCGGCTGGAAACTGAGCCCGTTCGAGGACTTTGCGGTTAGGACTTGATGAACTGGGCGTTGACAAGAATCTTCACTTCGTCTCCGACCACCACCGAGCCGGCCTCGGTCACGGCATTCCACTGAAGGCCAAACTCCTTACGGCTAACCGCACCGCTGATTTCGAATCCAGCTTTGGTGTTGCCGTAGGGATCGACAGCCGAACCATTGAACTCAAGGTCCAATTCGACGGGACGCTCCACACCGCGGATGGTCAAATCGCCTTTGAGCACGTGTTTATCGCCCCGCTTTTCGACGGCATTTGAACGAAAACTGAGCTTGGGATGGTTGGCGGCATCAAAAAAATCGGCCGACTTTAGGTGGGCATCGCGGTCTGCCTGACGGGTATCGATGCTGTCGACATCGGCTTCGAACGAGAATTGGGCATCGCTGAGATCGTCCGACTGGGTCTGGGCGGTGGCACTAAAGCTCTTAAAGTGACCGGTCACATTGCTGACCATCATATGCCGCACTTTAAAGGTGGCTTCGCTGTGCATGGGGTCGAGATTCCAAAGCGTCTTTTCCATGAGTGTCGTTTTAGGGTGGTTTGATGTTTGAACACTCCAAAGATACATTCATTCAATGTCATAACATTGATTTGATCAAAAAAATGCCTTGCACTACTTTAATATACTTTAATTCAATGGATTAAAAATATAAAACAGAAATCTCCTTGCGAAAATCCACGGCAAGAGGGCCCTTTTTCAACGAATCATAGCGAAAAAATGAGGGGGGGGGTCGAAAGCGGGCAACCGTTTTCGGAGGGCGGTACAGGATTCGAACCAGTGACCTCTACCATGTCAAGGTAGCGCTCTAACCAACTGAGCTAACCGCCCGGAAGTTCCAGCACGGAGTGCCAAAACGAGGGCTGCAAATATACAAAGTCCATCGAGCTTCCTGTCAACTCTTCACAAAGGCGTCATCGACGGCGCTTGGCCGGTTTTTCGCCCCCGAGCAGGAGAATTTGCCCATAACGGCTCTTGGGTGGTCGGGTGTCGAGGCTGTAGTAGAGCACATAGGAATAAAAGCCATTGGTCAGTTCGACGTCGCTCAAATTCGTCCCGTTCCAGCCTTTGGCCGGTTTTTGGGTTTCAAAGACCAAGGTGCCCCAACGATCGTAAATCTGCCAATAGAAATAGGTGAACTCGCAAGCCCCCTCTACGCGGATTTGGTCGTTGTTCCCATCTCGGTTGGGGGTAAAAGCATCGGGGATAAAAATCAGCGCATCGCCCCTGTCTTCGGTGACTTCAAAACTGTAGGTTCGGGTGCATTCGTTGGTCGGATTCCGCACCACAACAAAATACTCTCCCGCGGCATCGACCGACGGAGCCGCTGTTCCAACTCCAGAGACCAAACCCGGTCCGGTCCACTGAAAACGGGCGTCGGGGTTATTGGTGCTGACTCGAATGTTGCCCACGGGGTTGGCGCAGTTGATCACAGGGACCGAATAGGCCACAATAGCCGGGCTGAGGGTATCGCCCCGCACCAAAATGGAGTCTACGCTCGTACAACTGCCGCTGGCATCGGTCACCAAGGCCGTATACCAGCCGGGAAGCCCCACCAGCACCGCAGCACTGTTCTGAGCGGTGATCACATCGGGGCCGGTCCACAGGAAGGTAACGCCCGGATCGCTTTGGGCGGTCAGGGTTACCAAGGGGGCGTCGCAGGAAATCTTGGACGAGACCGATAAGGCCAGCGAAGGCGCTCCGGTGGCCCCTCCGGTTACGACCACCGTATCGGTTTGACTGCAATTGGGATCGGTCACGGTTACGATATAGACTCCAGGAGCGCCAACCGTAACGTTTGATGTATTGACCCCGTTTACAATACCCGGTCCGGTCCACGCAAAGCTTGGATTGACGGCGGTTGTCGAGGCGCTGAAGCTGGCCAATCCCGTGACGCAATCAAGGGCCACCGGGCTGGGGGCTGACACGGTAAAATTGCAGCACGAAGCGATCACGATGGTATCGCTGAGCAGGCACTGGGCGGCATCGTGGCAATAATCGCCGATGCAGACATAATACGTACCCGGTGTATTGACCGTAATGCTCGAACTATTCGACCCTGTCGACCAATAATAGCCGTAAAAGGTGGGCTGATTGATGACCGGATAGTTGCTCAAATCCAAGGTAACCGGCCCATTGCACAGATCGGTGTCGGGGCCGAGAAAATCGGCCACTTGCCCATTGGGGGCATACAGCGGATTGACCGGCGTGGTCATGCCTTGCAAACAACAATTGCCCCCGGCCGATACCAGAAACGGGGCGGCAGGAAAGCAACTGTAGTCGGTCCAATGCGAAAAGAGCACGCTTCCCGGTCCGAATTCGGTCAGGAAATAGTCGACAATCTGGTTCGCGCTATTGCCTCCGCCCGTGGCCAAATTCACGCAGCCTTCGGCCCCTACCATGCAGTTGACCAAGGGAATGCCGATGGGCGCAAAGACCTCGCCCAGCCGTGGGGTTAAGGCTGTATTGCCACCGGCGGCATCGTATACCGACACCAGTGGAGGAATCACTCCGCCCACTTGTACCCCACCACCAACGGGGCCGCCGCAAGCAGAGGGTGCGTTTGAACCATAACCCGCATAAATCAACTCGACCACATTCGACGCAAAAGCTCCGGTGATGTTGACCTGCACGGCCTCGTAGGTACACACCCCGATTTTCAGATTCGGAATGTTTTGATTGACATCGATGTTCAACACCCCCCCTTCGTAGTTCGAAAACACCACGACATTGCCTGTGGGGTCGCAAATCTGGGCTCGTAAAACTCCCAGAGGCAGAAGGACCGATGCCATAACAGCCAACCCGCTGCACTGGAAGGCTCGACCCCAGTACCCCAATAACAACCGCTCTATTGTCTGCCTGTTTCGCACTGTACCGTATTCAGAAATAGCAACTTCCAAAGAAAAGTCCCCTGCTCCGTCCACCGATTGTTCAAAGTACAAAATATCAACGCCTTTGTTGACTATGAGTTAACCCGATTCAAACTTTTTGCTCAACCCCAAAGCCCGAGGCCGGTTTGTACTTTCGGGCTGCTCCTCGGGATCGCTGATGCAACCGGGACCTACCCTACAAGGGATATCGCAAAACACCCAACGTATATGAAGCCTTTAGAAGCACCGGCTTTTGGCCGCTATACCCCTCAAGAACTGCAAATGGCTCTTGAAGGTGCCATCGCTCGACAAAAGCAGCACTGGAGCGCCTTATCCGCCCAATCCGATGCTCCGGACTTCGGCAATACGATTGAAGCCCTCGAAAACAGCAGCATGGAACTCGACGAATTGAGTTCTTTGCTCTTCAATATCCATTCGGCCAACACCGACGAGGCTTTGGAACGCGTCGTGGAAGCAATCAGCCCCCAATTGGCATCGCTCTCGAACGATTTGCTCCTCGACAAGGGGATCTTTCAACGGGTCCGCACTTTGGCAGAAGGCCCCCGAGAATCCGATCCGGTGCGCCAGCGGCTGCTGGAAAAAACCGATAAGGCCTTTGTGCGCAACGGGGCTTTGCTCGAGGACGCCAAGCGCCCGGAATTGCGCGCCATCGACGAGCGGTTGGCGATGGCCACGGTTCAGTTTGGGCAAAATGTCTTGAAATCGACCCGGGCCTTTCAGCTCGAGCTCAGCGAAGACCAACTTGATGGGTTGCCCGAGCCCCAGCGCGAAGCCGCGAGAAGTCGTGCCCAAGAAGCGGGATCGAAGGCCGATGCGGTCCTAACCCTCGACCAACCCAGCTATCAGCCGGCCATGATGTTCTTGAACGACCGAAATCTGCGCGAACAACTGTATAGGGCTTTTACGGGCCGGGCGACTGCGGGCGATACCGACAACCGACCCTTGGTGCTCGAAATTGCCCAGCTTCGCCGCCAGCGCGCGCGTTTGCTCGGCTTCGAGCACCACGCCGACTTTGTGTTGCGAGAGCGCATGGCCGAAAATGAAGCTACATTGATTCGTTTTTTAGCCGAATTGCTCGCCAAGGCCCGACCCGCCGCCGATCGCGATGTGCAAGACCTGAACACCCGTGCGCTCCAAGACGGCATCGTCGATTTAAAGCCCTGGGATACGGCTTATTATGGGGAAAAGCTCAAGCGCGAGCGCTACGACCTCGACTCGGAACAATTGCGGCCCTATTTCTCGCTTCCGAAAGTGCTCGACGGGTTGTTTCAACTCGTGCATCGGTTGTATGGGCTGCATTTTGACCCTCAGACGGACGTGCCGAAATACCATGAAGACGTGGTGGCCTATGCCGTTCGCGATGCCGAGGACCGTTTTGTAGGCCTCCTCTACCTCGACTTTTTTCCCCGTGCGGGCAAAAGGGCGGGCGCGTGGATGACCTCGTATCGCGACGCTCGCGGCACGGGAGCCGAGGAACAAAGACCCTGGATCTCAATTGTGTGCAATTTTACCCCGCCCGGATCCCAGAGTCCTTCCCTGCTCAATTTCGACGAAGTGACCACCTTGTTCCACGAAATGGGTCATGCCTTGCACGGATTGTTGGCCAAAGGGCCTTATGCCTCGCTCAATGGGACCCATGTGTATTGGGACTTCGTCGAATTGCCGTCTCAGTTTATGGAAAATTGGTGCTACGAGCCCGAGGTTTTGGCGCTGTTTGCCCAACATTGGCAGACGGGGGCTCCGCTGCCGTTGGAGTGGGTCGAGCGCATCCGGAATTCGGCCAACCACCTGGTCGGGATCCAAACCCTGCGCCAATTGGGCTTGGGACTTTTGGATTTGGCGTGGCACGGATCCGCGGACTGGAATGACGCCTCGGTGGAAACCATCGAGCGCACGGCCCTGCAACCCACCCAATGGCTCGAACCCGTCGAAGGCAGTTTGGTGTCGACCTCGTTTAGCCATATTTTTCAAGGAGGCTATGCCGCAGGGTATTACAGCTACAAATGGGCCGAGGTGCTCGATGCCGATGCCTTTGAAGCCTTTCGCGAAAACGGATTGTTCGATCCCCGAACCGCTGCGCAGTTTCGCCGTTTGCTCGAAACCGGGGGACAGGCTCCTCCCGCCGAGGTCTATCGACAGTTTCGGGGCCGAGACGCCGATCCCGAGGCCCTGCTCCGGCGTTCGGGTTTGATTCGGACCGAGGCGTGAAAAACAAGCGCTCATTTGGTCAACGACCTCGTTTTCAGGCAGCAGACCCAGTTCGGGCCAAAAAAGAACTCGGTCAGCATTTTCTCGAAGATGCCTCTGCGGCCGATCGTCTGGCCGATGCCTTGGGCGATCTTTCGGGGCAGCGCATTCTCGAAATCGGTCCGGGGATGGGCGTCTTAACCCGCCCGCTCCTCGAGCGCAAAGCGGATCTGAAGGTGGTGGAACTCGATGGGGAATCGGTGCGCTATCTCGAGGCGCATTTCCCCGAACTCCAAGGGCGGATCGTCCCCGCCGACTTTCTGCACTGGCCTCTGGAACAAGCATTTGACGGACAGCCTTTTTCGATTGTCGGGAACTTTCCGTACAACATCAGCTCGCAGATATTATTCAAAACGCTGGAATACAAGTCTTTAATACCCTCCTTTGCCGGGATGTTCCAGCTCGAAGTGGCCAAGCGCATTGGTTCCCGAGAGGGCAATAAGGAATATGGCATTCTGAGTGTACTGACCCAAGCCTACTACGACGTAGAATTCTTGTTTGAATTGGGTCCCGAAGTCTTCAACCCGCCCCCCAAGGTGCGTTCTGGGGTGATTCGCATGTTTCGACGGGCCACAGAACCCGAAGGCGTGCTCGAAAAAGACCTGAGGTTGATCGTCAAAACCGCCTTCAACCAAAGGCGAAAGACCTTGAGAAACGCGCTTTCTCCGCTGGGTGCTGGGCATCCCGCGATCGAAATGCTCGAAGCCCGGGGTTGGACGGGGCTGAGGGCCGAACAGCTGAGCGTGGAACAATTCTGCGAACTTGCGCGTCGACCCGCGGTCTAGAAAATCGGGTTTGGCACGATTTCGGCTAGCACTCCGTTACACGTTAAAAATTTTTACCATGTATCAACGCATTTTGTGGATCCGCTCCGGTCTTTTGATCGGTCTGACCCTGGGCCTGTTGGGACTCAAGGCGCAATCCGTCGAAACCCGGGTGCGCGAAGTCCAGTTCTTTCAGGGCGAAGCCGAGGTAACCCGCACGGGCACCCTCGCCTTGGGGGCGGGCGAAAAAACGGTGCGCTTGGTGGATTTGCCAGCCGAATTGGACGACGCCAGCGTGCAATTGACCTTTGACCCTTCGGTCAAGGTGCTCGACTTCAAAGTCTTGCGAACGACACAAGAGCACGACAGCCTCAAACAACGCGCCATTGCGCTCGAAAAGAGCTACAAAAGCCTGGTTGAAGAACACAAGACCAAAAGCGAAGAAATCGAGCGTTGGCGGATCGAAGAGCAATTCCTGATGGCCAATCAGAACTTTGGGGGAACGGGAGGGCTTACCTCGGCTCAGTTTCAACAAAACCTCGATTTGGTCCGCAACCGGCTCGCGGATTTGCGCGCCAAGATCAAAACGGCCGAACTCCGCAAACAGGCGCTCGACATCGAAGCCAACCAGACCCAAGCCCGGCTCAACGCGGTGCGGAGCAAGCGACAAAAAACGGTCAAGGAAGTCGAGGCGGTGCTCGAAGTCAAAACCGCGGGCACCTTTGCGGTGCGCCTGAGCTACCTGTGTCCGGGTGTCGACTGGCGGCCTTTCTACGAAGTGCGGGTGCAGCGGCTCAACCAACCCTTGCTGTTGGGGGTCAAGGCGCTGGTGCAACAGCAAACCGGCGAAGACTGGAGCGGGGTCAAAATGGGTCTTTCGAATGCCGAACCGAGCCGGGGCAACGAACTCCAGCCGCTCAACCCGTTTGAACTGCAGTTTGGGGTACCGTATCGCCCTCAGCCTCAATACAACAACAAATCGAACATCGGCATAACAGGAACGGTCCACGGCCGTGTCTACGACGCTCAAACCCGAGAATCGCTTCCCTTTGCTTCAGTGCGTTTTTACAACGGCAACGAGATTGTCGGCAATGGGGTAACCGACGTGGACGGCAGTTTCTCCGTTCGACTAAAACGGGCCAGTACTCATATTTCTATCCAAATGATTGGCTATCATGTACAAACAATCAACTTATCTTCAGTACAACTGTTTTACGAGGCTCCGATGATACCCGGCGGTGCCCAGCTAAGCGAGGTGGTTCTATCCAATGCTCCCGCTGCCATGGGCGATAGAGTCTATACCGAGACAAAAAGCCAAAAGTCTATGCAATCTCGAGCGATGGACGCGGGGGCGATGGATGGCGGGCTCTCCTTGATCGAACGCGCTCCAACCCAGTTGCGGTATGAAGTAAAACGCGCTCAGGACCTGTTGAGCGATGGGCAGGAAAAAGCAGTCCCGATCCGCGAAATCGAAGTACCCGCGATCTACCGCTATCGGGCGCATCCGGGCATCGAGGAAAAGGTCTATCTGTTTGCCTCGCTCGTCGACTGGAAAGGGCTCGAACTCCTCGATGGAGAGGCGGGTCTCTACATCGGCGATCGCTATTTGGGCCGGAGTTCGATCGACGCCAAAACGGTTTCCGATACGCTCGATATTGCCTTGGGTCGGGACGAGGCCGTGCAAATCAAGCGGGAATCGGTGGCCAACGCGGTCACCAAAACCCAGCTGGGCAGTAAGGTCAAAGAGACCCGGGCCTATACCCTCGAGGTGCGCAATACGCGCCCCGATCCGATCAAAATCACCGTGGTCGATCGGCACCCTGTGAGCCGCAATCCCGAAATAGAAGTGAAACTCACGAATCCAGGCGAGGCCAAGGTGAACGAGGCCGAAGGCACGCTCGAGTGGGAGCTCGAAATTCCAGGCAACACCAACCGCACCCTGCAATTCGGTTTCGAGGTGCGCTATCCCAAGGGGCGTTCGATTAACCTGCCCGACTGAGCCGGATGGAGCCCCGTTCTGTGGCCCTTTTTGATCCCATCGATCCTGTGTTGCGGCAGGGGTTGGTCGATTTGGGGTGGGAAGTGGTGGATGCCCTCGACCAAACCCCTCAGACCTTGTCCCAGCCCGAGCGCTTTGTGGGCTGGGTGCTTCGGTCGCGGTTGCAGTTGCGTACGCCCGAATTCGAATGTGGACCGAACCTTCGGTTTGTGGCCCGGCTGGGGGCGGGAATGGAAAACATCGATGTACAAGCCGCCGAGGCCCGAGGAATTGCCTGTTTGCGCTCGCCCGAGGGCAATCGAGATGCCGTGGCCGAACACTGCTTGATGATGCTCTTGATGCTGATGAACCGCATTCGCTCGGCCGATGCCCGGCTCCGGGCGGGGTTTTGGGAACGCGAGCCGCATCGGGGAACCGAACTCCGCGGCAAAACGGTGGGGATTGTGGGCTATGGATTTATGGGCGAGGCGTTTGCCTCTAAGCTTTCGGGTTTGGGATGCCGGGTGGTGGCCTACGACAAGTACCGACGGGGTTTCGCGAGCCCTGCGGTCGAGGAATGCGGGCTCGAGACGGTGTTTCAGGAGGCCGATGTGCTCTCCTTGCACCTTCCGCTAACGGACGAAACCCGGCAGTGGGTGGATGCGGATTTTTTATCGCGTTTTCGCAAACCGATTTACTTGATCAATACCGCCCGGGGCCCGATTGTGCGCCAAAGCGATCTGGTCGAAGCCCTCGCTTCGGGAAGGGTGCTTGGAGCGGGGCTGGATGTGTTTGAAGAGGAAGAATTGGGGTTTGAGGGCATCGATTTGGCCCGGCCGAGTGCGGCGCTCCAGGCTTTGATGGAATCGGACAAAACGGTGCTGAGTCCGCATATTGCGGGGTGGACCGTGGAGAGCAGGACGCGGTTGAGTGGGGTGCTGTTGGAGAAAATTGCGGGGTTATTTCGCTCTTCGACGGAATGACCCGCGGACTGCAGCTTCTTTATTGTGAATCCTCGGCGATGCGCAACACGACGTTGCCGACTTTTTGTCCGGTTTCGACATAGCGATAGGCTTCGACGATGCGATCGAGGGGATAGACGCGGTCGATTAGGGGTATAAACGCGCCTTGTTCAGCCCATTGGGCGATGGCTTTGACGTCGGCCAGCGATATAAACGGAATCGGAAATTTGACCTTGGGTCCGCGGGTGAACGAGCCCCTGATGGCCAGCCCAATGTTTTCGGCGTTTTTGCCGAGCTCGGTGGAGATGTACACCCCGTTGGGGGCGAGTAGGGGTTTGAGCTCGCCGAACGAGCGTTTGCCGACGGCGTCGAGGATCAAAGTAAAGCGCTGTGGGGTGGCCAAGAAGTCTTCGGTCTGATAGTCGTACACCCGCTCGAATCCCATGGCCCTAAAGCGCTCGGCCTGGGCGGTGTTGACCACGGCGGTCACCTTGACGCCCAACTGTTTGAGCAATTGAACGGCGGCAGATCCGATGGAGCCGGTGGCTCCGTATACGAGCGCATGCTGGTTGTTTTCAATGCCGGACGACCGAATGGCGCTCAGGGCATAATGGGCGCCTTCGCACAAGGGCGCGGCTTGCTGGAAGCTCCAACCATATGGAATGCGGGCCATGGCGGCTTTTTGGGGCAAGACCATGTATTCGGCATGGGCGCCAAATCGGGTGTCGTTGAAGCCGAAGACCCGGTCTCCGGGTTATTGGAGGGTTACGCCGGGGCCGATGGCTTCTATGATGCCGGCAAATTCGCAGCCGAGGGTGGTTTGACGAGGGCGGAACAGTCCGCTAAACAGGCGAGAGATGACGTATTCGGCCGTTCGAAATCCGCTGTCGGTGCGGTTTACGGTGGAGGCGATGACCCGGATCAGGACTTCGCCTTTGCGGGGAAAGGGGATGGGGATGTCCTGGATCTCGACGACTTCGGGGGCTCCATAGCGGGTGTGGACGGCGGCTTTCATGGGGGGAAATTAAGCGTTCTCCGCGCGCTCCACGGTGCGGTGTTCCATGGCGTGCTTTGTACCTTTGTCCTATGACGGTATTTCTCTTTACCCTCGCATTGCTCGGTCTGGGTTTTGCGGGCATCGCGATCAAAATTTGGGGCAAAAAAGACGGTCAATTTGCAGGCACCTGCGCCAGCCAAAGCCCGTTCTTGAACAAAGACGGCGAGGCCTGCAGCTTCTGCGGCGCCCTGCCGGCGGAGCAGTGTAAAAAGGAGGAGGCGTAAGAACGACTTGACTTTGGGTTGGCTTACGGAGAAGGAGGTTTAAAACGCTTCCTCCGGAGTGCTTTTCTCCTCTTTTGTGTTCTTGACTGCTCTTGGTACCCTGACATAAACCTGGATGGCTTCTTGTTGAATTCCCGAAATTTCATTATTTACGCCTCTTCAGCAGTCGGTTCTCCCCGGAGAACTGGTATGTAGATTGTCTTTATCTTGCTAAACGCAGCGATGCACTCGAGTGAGTAGAAGATGAGACTTTACAATGGGGGATCTATGTAAGGATGGAAAAATTTGGCCCTTCCCAATCGCGGCGCAATCGGAGATCAGAGTTGCAGATCAAATGGCGCGGTTTGCCTATTTCATGAAAACGAGATAAATTTATACTGTGGGCAAAAAACAAAATTTGGAGCTTGATTTTCTCATAGATAAGCTCACGAATTCAATTGAGAACGCCACAACAGGTGATAGTTTTCAAACGGAAGTTTCGTTGCTCACAGTAGCTGACCTAAAATCGATTTCCAAAAAGCACAACTGGGAGTTTGATTGGGATAATGAATTCAGACAACCCGAAAAAGAAGTGTATAAATTAACCATAACAGGTAATCCGTCAATCATTCAAGGTTTGATGAGCATTGAGATTAAATCCGATCATGTGTATTTGCACCTTATCGAAAATGCACCCTTTAACAAAGGAAAGACTAAGGTTTATATCGGAGTTCCAGGAAATCTTCTTGCGTTTGCATGTAGACTTTCTTTCCAAAGAGGACATGAAGGGATTGTTTCGTTTCTCTCTAAATCACAATTGGTAGAACATTATGAGAGGACACTCGGCGCATTCCACATTGGGGGAAGAATCATGATTATCGAAACTAAGGCTGCTTTGAAATTGATTGATAAGTATTTTAAAAACTTGAAATAATGGAAAGAACGATTGTCGAACAAGATTTCATTGGTGGACAAGAACCTTTGACCAAAGAAGAGGAGTTGGCTATTTCAAAATATCTTTCTGACAAAAAGGTAAAAAAAGATGCCAGTCCTACTCGAACAACGAAAAAGAAGGAAAAGATGGGTTGACGATAGATTAACCGCTGAAAGCCCCCCTGTAAGCTTCCCCATTCTTCGGCCAGTTAAAAGTAGAGGGAAAATTCAGTGATGATTATTTCGCTGCTGATTTTCGGACAGTAAAGGGCTACTTTTATAATCACTGGCCATGAAGAAGAGCCCGTTTGCATAAAGCACAACAGCCTTGAATAAAATCTTCCTCCTTCTTGCATTGATTCAAGGATGCTTCCTGTGGGCTCAACCGGGGAGTCGGAATACCACCGTGAATCCTACTGCCGACAACCGGCCCTTTATCCACTGCACAACCGACGAGAAACACTTTGCGTCCTACGCCGTCGAAGCCCAACCCGGCACTTTTGAATTAATGCAAACCATCCATGGCAAATTGCACATTCCCAAAGGCCTTAACCAAATCTGGAAAGACGCAACGAACAGCAAAGCTTATCAAAAAGGAGAATACAATTATGCCCAAGATTTTTGGATCGGAATTCGGTTCAACTTCTACGTGGGAGGAGTTTTGGTCTCGACTGCCTTTGAAGAATTCGAAAAACCCCAAAACAACCAACCCTTTACCTACACCTTCACCTTGGAGCCTCTCGATGTCGAGCAAAGCGAGGGAGACCTTCGTTTCGCCTATATCAAATTGCTCGAGAACATCAAAAATCAAGGAAGTCAACTCGTAATAGAAGCCGCGTTGGCATCAAAGACATTGAATCACAAACGCTTTGCACCTATAGCGAACAGTGTCTTTTATCTCCGCTATACCGATACACAGTATGCCCAATGGAGTCAAAGGCTTTCTCAAGAGAACCCAGGAAGCCAACCACAGGTGGAGCGGTTAGAACCTCCAGGCGAAAACAACATATCCGAAAATTTCAATATCCGGCTCAAACACGCAGCGGACAGTACGATGAAACAAATATTCGGAGAAGCGGGTTTCTCGCAGAACTTTACTATGACCTGCTTTCAAAATCCCTGTGAACCGGGGTATCTCTATGCCAACACTTTCGTATCTCAGAAACCCTGTTCCACCGAACCGCAAAACAACTGTAAAGAAGCCCTTGTTACCTACAGCTTTGTACAGAAAGACGTCCCACTCTCGGTTAAAATACGCATCACCCTTAAAGACAACGGTACGTACGCAGACATCGAAAACAACCCCTTCTACTCGGGTCCGGTAAGCCTCGATCAGCAAAATCTGCTCTCGACCACCGAGATTCAAAAAATCATCGCAGAAAATTTCCGCAAAGACAGCCTCGAGATTCTTCCCTACGGAAACGCATTGGTCTATTACAATTCGCGCATTCAGCAACCTGAATTCAATAAGAAAGATGACAAATTCGCCAGAGATCCCGGATACCGACTCATCGAGGAAAGCAAAGCTGGAGCGCTCTGGGAGCATGGATTTGTGTACATCGCCCGAAGCAACAGGTTGAAAGATCAGACTAGGGTGCACCACTTCGACGCTATTTCCGGAGATCTGCTCTGGATTACAGAAGTGTATGCTATTGCCGAATAAAACCACCCTCCCGAATAGCCATTGGACGCAATAGCGGATAAGAAACAGGTCGACCCCAACAACCACCTGTTGTTTGCGCCAATTCATGACCCCTAGTTCGAAGCCCGTTCACAGGAGCTCAGCCGTGTAACCGGATTCTCGAAACGAAAACCTTGGTTTGATGAACTTCGTTCAGGAACGTTCCATCGAGCCTTGTCCAACTTCCTTTGGGCTGTGAACTTTTTCAGTCACTGTATCTTACCAAGCCTTTTCATCATCCCACCAAATCCCCTTATGGAGCTCATTATCATCTTGTTGCTCATTCTTTTGAATGGCATTTTTTCCATGGCAGAAATCGCCATGGTCTCTTCGCGCAAATCGCGTTTGGAAAGTCAGGCCAAACGAGGCGATAAAGCCGCACAAAAAGCCCTCGAACTATCGCTCCGGCCCGGTCGCTTTTTGTCGACCGTACAAATCGGCATAACGCTGATTGGCATCTTGACCGGCATTTACAGCGGCGAAAAAATCGAAGACGACCTCGTGGGCTTCTACAACCGTTTTGCTTTGCTGCAGAGCTACAGCAAAACCCTCGCGGTATCTACCATTGTAGTCACCTTGACCTTCTTCTCGTTGGTGTTGGGCGAATTGGTTCCCAAACGCATCGGGCTAACCATGCCCGAAACCATCTCCAAAGCGCTGGCCTATCCGATGTATTGGGTCTCGCTGATCACGTCCCCCTTTATTTGGCTTTTAACGCTGACGTCGGACTTTCTCATTTCCTTGTTCTCCATCAAAGCCTCGACCGATAACCAGATTACCGAAGAAGAAATCAGGGCCTTGATCCGGGAAGGCACCGAAGGCGGATCGATCCAAGAAATCGAACAAGACATCGTCCATCGGGTGTTCAACCTCGGCGATCGGAATGTATCGTCGCTGATGACCCACCGCAACGAAGTGGTCTCATTTCGCGACACCGACTCCGCACAAACCCTGCGCAACACCGTGAACCGCGAATTGCATTCGGTGTATCCCGTACTCGATAGCGATGGGGATGTCGTGGGCATGATCCTCCTCAAAGACCTTTTTAAACACCTCGACGAGCCTGATTTCAATCTCGGGAACTACACCAAGCCGCCCCAGTACATCCTCGAACACCTATCCGCGTATGAAGCGTTGGTCTTGTTCAAAAAGAGTAAAGTTCACCAAGCGGTGGTGATGGACGAGTTTGGTCAAATGCAGGGCGTTATCACCCTAAATGACCTGTTGGAAGCCCTTGTGGGCGATGTGTCCGATTTCTACGAAAGTGAATTCGACTTCCTTGAGCGATCCGATGGCAGTTGGTTGATCGACGGCCAATACCCCTTAATCGAATTTCTGCACCGGTTCGATTTGGACGACCTGATCAAAGAGCATCCGTTCAATACCCTCAGTGGGTTGATTCTCGATCAGCTTCGTAGAGTTCCCTCCACGGGCGACACTTTTCGATGGCGGAATTTTGAAATTGAAATTGTCGATATGGACGGTGCTCGGATCGACAAGGTTCTCGTTCGGAACGCTTCGCCTCAAACTTCCCAAAAATTCAAATGACCGTGGCGCCCTATTTCGAGCCTCGCCCTCTCTATTCCTTTGGTTCAAACCCCGGCGTCTCCCAAGTCTCAAAGACCCCTTTAGGATTGAGGTAAATCAAATACACCTCCAGCCCCGGTTCGGTCAACGCCAGCCGCTTGGCCTCGTCCAAACCCGCCACCATCAGCGCCGTGGCCCAGGCATCGGCCTTGGTGCAATTGCCCGCCACCACCGAAGCACTCAACAACACCGTTTCCTTCGGATAGCCGCTCTCCGGATCGATGCTGTGCCCGTAGCGCTTGCGCGACACCGGATCGTACCGAAAGTTGCGGTAGTTGCCCGAAGTAGCCAGTGCCTTGCCCGAAAGCGGCAGAATGCGTTGCAGTACCCGCTCGGCCGGCTGATCGGGGCGCTCGGGTTCTGGCTGAACGGGTCGATCGATCCCAATGCTCCACAACCGACCATCGACGGTTTGTCCCGAGGTCCGCAGTTCCCCACCCACCTCGACAAAGTAATCATGAACGTCGCGTTGATCGAGCAGCGCACAGAGCACATCGACGGTATAGCCTTGGGCAATCCCGTTAACATCCATGGCCGACCCGGACTTCAAGACCCAGTGGCCGTCCACCACGCTCAATCGATCCGGGCCACATAGGGCGCGCACCGAATCAACGGCCGCGGAATCGGGGAATGCCCCCGGGTTCTTCTGGTAAAAGCCCCACAAGCGTACCAAAGGCCCTACAGCGGGGTTGAACCGCCCCCCCGTGGGCTTGAGATAGGCCGCAGCACTGTCCAAAACCGCCTTGAGGAGCGGGTGCTCACTCGGTTTGAGCGATTCTCCCCGATTGAGCCGGCTGACGGACGAATTCGGATTCCAAGCCGAGAGCTCGGCATCGATGGCCAAAAACAAACTGTCGACCGAACTCTGAAAATCAGAACCTGGAGGTGCGGTATACCGAATCGAATAAGTTGTGCCTTGGACGGGGCCTTCGAGCTGGTATTCCAAAATCTTGGGCTCTTCCGGGCCGCAGGAAGCCAGCGCCAAACCCAAGAAACCGAAAACAACGCCCCACCGCGGCATAAAAAAACGCCCCGAACCGAAGTTCGAAGCGCTTGGATGGTACGGATTTGGACGCACGATTAGCCTCCGAAATCGTCGAAGGCCACGTTTTCGGGGGGCACCCCCCATTCGTCGACCATTTTGAGGACCGCAGCATTCATCATCGGAGGGCCGCAGAAATAGAATTCAATGTCTTCTGGGGCCGGATGCTTGCTCAAATAGTTGTCAATGAACGACTGGTGTACGAATCCAAGAAATCCGTCTGCGTTGCGGTCATCGAGATTGGCGGCCACCTTCCAGTTGTCTTCGGGCATGGGCTCGCTCAACACCACGTGGAAGCGGAAATTCGGGAACTCCTTTTCGATTTGGCGGAAGTGCTCCACATAGAATAACTCGCGCTTGGAGCGCCCCCCATACCAATAGCTCACCTTGCGGCCGGTTCTCAGGGTATGGAACAGGTGGAAAATATGAGCGCGCAATGGAGCCATACCTGCGCCTCCGCCCACATAAACCATCTCGCTTTGGGTGTCCTTGATGTGGAATTCTCCGTAAGGACCGGAAACCGTGACATTATCGCCTGGTTTAAGCCCGAAGATGTACGAAGAGCACACCCCCGGATTCACATCCATCCAACCGTTTTTGGCGCGGTCCCATGGGGGGGTTGCAATTCGGATGTTGAGCATCACAATATTGCCTTCGGCCGGGTGATTGGCCATCGAATAGGCGCGGAATTGGGGTTCGTCGTTCTTCATGGTCAAAGCCCACAAATTGAACTTGTCCCAATCGGGTTTGAACTTATCGGGACCCGCAGGATCTTCAGGTGCTGGGCTGATGTCCATGTCCTTGAAGTTGACTGTAATCTGGGGTACGTCGATCTGAATATAGCCGCCGGCCTCGAAGTGCATGTTTTCTCCCTCGGGGAGCTTCACCACAAATTCCTTGATGAAGGTGGCCACGTTGTAGTTCGAAACCACCTCGCACTCCCACTTCTTAATGCCAAAGATCTCCTCGGGCACCTTGATGGTCATGTCGTTTTTGATCTTCACCTGACAACCCAAACGCCAGTTGTCTTGGATCTCTTTGCGGCTAAAGAAGCCCGTTTCGGTCGGGAGGATATCTCCTCCGCCCTCCATCACCTGGCATTTGCACATACCACACGTTCCTCCGCCTCCACAGGCCGAAGGTAAAAAGATTTTTTGATTCGACAGAGTCCCCAAAATGGTTCCTCCCGATTCTACCTCCACCAACTCCCCATTGATGCTGAGCTTGACCGGACCCGAAGGAGACAATTTGGCTTTGGCGGTGAGCAATAAGCCCACGAGCAGCAAAATGACCACGAAAAAGATGACAATGCTGACCAGAATTATTGAAGGGGCTGCGAGTAGCATAGCGATGATTAGAGTTTAATCCCCATAAAGCTCATGAAGGCCATCCCCATGAGTCCCGTGAGAATAAAGGTGATGCCCAAACCGCGCAAGGGAGCCGGAACGTTGCTGTAGCGCATCTTTTCGCGAATGGCCGCGATGGCAACAATGGCGAGACACCATCCCACCCCGCTGCCAACCGCATACACGACCGATTCCGACGTACTATATTGACGCTCTTGCATGAATAAAGCCGCTCCCAAGATGGAGCAATTCACGGCGATCAGCGGGAGAAAAATACCCAAGGCTCCATAGAGCGCCGGCGCAAATTTCTCGACGATCATTTCTACCAACTGGACGATGGCCGCTACAATGGCGATAAACATGATAAAACTCAAAAAGCTCAAATCGATCGACGCAAAGTCGGGACCCATCCAGGCCAAAGAACCCGGGCGCAAAAGATACTGATCGAGCATTTGGTTGACTGGAACCGTAACGGCCAAAACAAAGATGACCGCGACCCCGAGTCCAACGGCTGTATCTACTTTTTTGGATACGGCCAAAAAGGAGCACATTCCGAGGAAATAAGCGAAGATCATGTTCTCAATGAAGATGCTCTTCACAAAAAGACTGAGTAGTTCTTGCATGGCCTTAAGCGTTTTCGATGAGTTTGGTGTTCTTGGCGCGTTGGAACCAAATCAGCAGCCCTACCATGACCAAGGCCATCGGGGGGAGCAACATCATTCCGTTGTTGGCATAGAATCCGCCATTGGCGATGTACCACGAATCTGGGATGATTTTGAATCCAAATAAGGCACCACTGCCGAGCAGTTCTCTGAAAAAGGCTACGACCACCAAAATGGCCCCATAGCCGAGTCCGTTGCCAATGCCATCGAGGAACGACTTCCAGGGCGTATTGGCCAATGCAAAAGCCTCAAGACGACCCATTACAATACAATTGGTGATAATCAAACCCACAAACACCGAGAGTTGTTTGCTGACGTCGTAGACATAGGCCTTCAACACTTGGTCGACCAAAATGACCAAGGCCGCCACAACGACCAATTGAACGATAATGCGGATTCGAGACGGAATAAAATTGCGCATCATAGAGATGAGCAAATTGCCAAAGGCCGTAACCACCATAACGCTCAACGCCATGACGATGGCCGGTTTGAGCTGCACCGTGATGGCCAAGGCCGAACACACGCCCAACACTTGCACGGTGATGGGGTTGTTGTCGTTGAGCGGATCGGTGAGCAGTTTGCGGTTCTTCTTGCCGAAGATCGGCTCGCTGACTTTTTCGACGGTTTGTACTTCTTGACTCATGGGAATCGGTTCTTTTAGTATTGAATCGCCGCTACGGTTGCGCTGTCGACCACGGTCCGCACACTATCAACCGCCGGGGCAGTTTGGGGCGCTGCTGCAGCTGTGGTAAAATAGGCGCGATAGGCCGACAGACAGTCTTTGAGCATGGCGTCGACCCCGTTCGAGGTGATGGTGCCCCCCGAAATGCCGTCGACAACATATTCGCCACTGCTCTTTCCGGGTTTTTGCACCGTCAGCGCTACTACGTCGCCATTGTACACCTTCTTTTCGGGAAATTGAGCCTGCCACATCGAGGTAGAAATCTCTGCCCCCAATCCGGGAGTCTCGCTCTTGTGGTCGAAGGTGGCACCATAGATGGTGTTTCCATCCGGACCCAGAGCCATATAGCCCCAAATGGGACCCCATAGGCCCTTGCCGCGCATCGGCACAATGTAAAACGACTTTCCGTCTACGTCGGCCTTGAACAAGGGATAAAGGCGCTCCGAAGCCGACTTTTTCAATTCTTCGGCCAAATCGAGGTCGAACGCTGTCACCCCGGCCGAAGCCAACACCTGACCGTTTTGGAGCACCAACTCTTCCACGATGTGCATTTTATACGCTTCGCCAGCGGCCTCGCGCTCTACAGCGACCCCAATCGAACTCAAAATGCTCTGTTTCTTCTCGAGCACCACATTGGCATCCTGCTTCGATTTCAGACTTGTTGCGGCCACCGAAAGGATGGCGGCCACCAGAATCACCATGCCCGAGGCAAAGGCAAAAGTGTATCCGTTGCTATTGACGTTCATAACTGGGAGTTCAGGCTTTGGCGGTAAGGGGTTGTACGCGTTTGAGGCGTTTGCGCACGTTCGCCTCGATCACATAGTGGTCGATCAGGGGTGCGAAGACGTTCATCAGCAAAATGGCGAGCATCATGCCCTCCGGGTAGGCCGGGTTGAACACCCGGATCATAATTCCAAAAAATCCGATCAAAAAGCCATACCACAGCTTGCCTGTATTCGTCTGCGCGCCACTGACTGGATCGGTGGCCATAAACACGGTCGCAAACGCCCAGCTGCCAATGATGAGGTGTTGCCAGAAAGGAATGGCTAGATATAGCTGCATTTCTGGCGAGGGGACCACTGCGCTTAAGGCATTAAACAAGAGCCCCATCGACAAAGCGCCCACCGCCGACATCAGCATGATGCGCCAGCTGGCAATGCCCGTCCACAACAAAATCAAAGCGCCTATGGCCACCGCGATTTTGGAGGTCTCTCCGATCGAGCCAGGGATGGTGCCAATCACCATTTCGGCCATGCTCCAATCGGCATAACCCACACCCGTCTTGCCCGTTACGGCGAGGTTGCCGAGAATGGTCGAGCCCGAATAGCCGTCGACCAAGGTTCCCCCAGAGGTATTGACCCACACCTTATCGCCGCTCATCCAGCTCGGATAGGCAAAGAAGGCAAAGGCACGGGCCGTAAGCGCCGGATTCAAGATGTTCATACCCGTACCCCCGAACACTTCCTTGCCGATTACGACGGCAAACACGGTCGATACGGCCACCATCCACAAGGGAATGTCCACGGGCATAATCAGCGGAATCAACATCCCGCTCACGAGATACCCTTCATTGATCGAATGCCGCTTGACAATGGCAAAGGCGAATTCGATACCCAGACCCACGGCATAGCTTACGACCACCATCGGCATCACCTTGAGCGCGCCGAAGAGGAACATCTCCATGAAGGCGGTATCGGGTTGACCCAGAGCGCGGAAGTGCTGCAATCCGACATTGTACATCCCAAAGAGCAAACAGGGGATCATTGCGAAAATCACCGTGACCATGGTACGCTTCAAGTCGATGGCATCGCGGATGTGGGCTCCGCTGTGTGCCGTGTGACCAGGCACAAAGGCGAAGGTTTCGAAGGCGTCGTAGGCCGGGTAAAACTTCTCCCATTTGCCGCCTTTTTCAAAGTGCGGACGAACGGAGTCAAAGAAGGAACGGGCTGCTTTCATAGTGCGGTCAACTCGGGGGAATTCAAGCGCTGTGTCTTACATCATTTCTTTGCGCACCAGGTCGAGACCATGGCGCACGGTTTCCTGAAGCGGAAGCTTTGAGGTACAGACCACCTCGCAAAGCGCGAAGTCCTCTTCGGCCACTTCGTAAATGCCGAGCCGCTCCATCCGCTCGATGTCTTCGGCCATAATGGCTTTGATCAAAGGCACCGGATAGAGGTCGAAGGGAAACACTTTTTCGTATTCGCCGCTCACGACAAAGGCGCGCTCTTCTCCGTGCATATTGGTATCGAGCTCGTATTCCTTGTTGGGGTTGAGCCAGGCAAATAGGGTGCGGGAAATGCTGAATTTTTTCGGATCGATCGACAACCATCCAAAGAACTCGGGTTGATCGCCTTCGGGAATCACCGTGACTTGGGCGTGGTAGGTCCCGAGAAAGCCCTCGGCGCTCGCTTTGCGACCCGTCAAGATATCGCCGCTGATGACCCGCTGCTTGCCGGGTTTGAGGTTGTTCTGAACCACGGGGCTCAATTGAGCGCCGATGCGGGTTTTGACGTACTGCGGCTTTTCGACACCCGATCCACACACGGCGACCGTGCGCTCGGTTTCGTACCGGTGTTCGATGGCCAATCGACCGATCAACACAACATCTTGGGGCTGAACATACCACACCACTTCTCCTTTATTCAAGGGATCGAGGTGGTGGATTTGAACCCCGATGTTCGAGGCAGGATGCGGTCCGAAAAAGCGGTTGACTTCGACACCTCTGGTTTCTGAAATAAAGCGAGGCGCTGCCTCGGAACCGTCCACATTGAGGTGGATTTTGCCCGGGGTGAGTTTCTTGAGTACTTCGATACCCGCTGCAAAAAGCGCTTCCATCCCGTGGAGCGCAAATTCCAAGTCGGCGGCCAAAGGGACCGAGTTAAAACAAGAAATGTGAATGGATTTGGGCGTCTCGCTGGGGTCGGCCACAACCGCATACGGGCGCTGGCGAACAAAAGGCCATGCTCCCGAAGCCATGAGCCATTGTTGGACCTCTTCTTTGTTTCCTTGAATGGGCCAGTTCGCGACCTCCGTATACTTCTGCTCGGAATCGGGCAGAATCCGCACGGCCTCGATCACGCGCTTGGCGCCTCGATCGATGGAGGCCACTTCTCCGCTCACTGGAGCACAATAGAGGATGCGCTCGTCGCGTTTGTCGCAAAAGAGCGGTTGCCCCGCACGGACTTCGTCTCCCTCTTTGACCAACAGCTTCGGGGTGAGCCCCGGAAAGTCGACCGGAAGGAGGGCGTAGACGGAAGCAGCGCCAATGGGATGGATCTGCTTCTCTGCTTTTCCTTTGAGTTTGAGGTTCAAACCGCGTTGGATGCGGACTTCTTTGGACATGGTGTGGAAATCCAGATTTTTCGGGGCCAAAAGTAGACATTTGTGCGGCTATGCCTGTCCACGGTTCAACAAATTAAAGGACTAAATCAAGGCCGCGAACCAAATCATGAAGACTCTTTTTGCGCTGCGCTATCAACAAATCAAGATTGGGAAGGGTTCATGGCTTCTCCTTTTTTTGGGACTCGGCTTATTCAGCGGGAATGCATTGTGGGCCCAGTACGCCGATCGCTGGGAGGATGCAGCCTTGCGCTACGAAGACCGGGTCTACGATCCGGACATCCACACCGTCTTGCTCCACCCGGTGGGCAACGAACTTGGTTTTCCCGCTTTGCCCCTGGGCCGGGGCGAGCAATTGGAACTGCGCTTTGACGATTTGAGTTCGGGGGGTGGGCAGTGGAACTACACTTTTGTGCATTGCAATGCCCGCTGGGAGCCTTCCGATTTGCAGGTTTCTCAATACCTCAGCGGCTACCGCAGCCAGTTTATCTCCGACATCCGCTATTCGTTCAACACCTTTGTGCCCTATTCGCATTATCGATTGCGGTTTCCCAACCGCGATATGAATCTGCTGCTTTCGGGCAACTATGTGCTGATTGTATACGATCAAAGCCCCGATCAACCGCTCTTGACCCGCCGTTTCGTGGTCTACGAGGACCTAGCGACCTTTTCCGGACGGGTTACGCGCTCTGCCAAGGTCGAGTGGATCGATACCCACCACGAAGTGGATTTTGCGCTTCAGCATGCCCAATATCCCATTCCCAACCCCTTCGACGATCTGGATGTATTCGTCTTGCAAAACGGGCGTTGGGACAACGCCATCGCCGGGCTCAAGCCCCGATTTGTCCGAAACTTGGTGCTCGACTACAACTACGACGGCCCGAACAATTTTCCCGCGGGGAACGAATGGCGCAACTTCGATACCAAAAACGACCAATCGCTTTCGCTCAACGTGCGCCGCATCGAATTGAACGAGGTGTTTACCTTCTATTTGTCCGAAGATGTGCCGCGCACCATCGGGGTCTATTCCTTTCTGGACGACATCGACGGAAGGCGGGTGGTGCGCAAATCGGGGTCGAGCGATCCCCACATCGAGGCCGACTACGGATGGGTCGATTTTGCGCTTCGGCACCAGATGGAGTGGACTGGCGGTTCGATCTACGTCTACGGTGCCTTGAGCGATTGGATGCTCGACGAGCGGTTTCGGCTCGAATTCGACCCCAAAAACGGGTTATATCGGGCCAAAGTCATGATCAAACAGGGGTATTGTGATTATCAATATGCGGTGGCGGGTTCGGGTCCAGTGGCCTCGACCTCCGACATCGAGGGCGACCGATGGGAGACCCGAAACAGCTACCAACTCCTGGCCTATTACCGCGAGGTCGGTTTGCGCTATGACCGGCTGATCGCCTACAGCCAGTGGAGCAGTGCGGTGGGACTGTAAACGCAAGACATCGGAAAATTCTGCGAACTGTTCGAAAAATGCACAATAGTGCTTGAAGGAAATCTGTTCAAAGAGAACTCCTAAATGTTAGACTCATGATGATTTCGAATGTTCTTTTATAAATCTTTGTCCGAGAATAACTTAATCGTTGTCGAAGTCAACGAGTTGCCCGGCTGTCAAGGTGTCTAAGGCCTCTCGACTCCGGGACCCCGAGTCGCACCCAGCCGCAACGGCCAGTGAGCCTTGCGGCGCGACCTCGGCCAAAGCGCTCCTAAAAAAAATCATGAACGGGGTGGACAAGAGAGCGCACCTGACGGTCAATTAAGATTCGGCAATACAACAGAGCCACGAGCTCCCGTGGCTCTACACTTTCTTTGGAGCAGCAAAGAAAGAAGGCCCCCGCGGCAGCGGAGTGCACATCAGAGTCGTAGACAGGGAATGAACAGCGTAGTCCAACTTTGAATGCTCATCGGCGTAGCCGGAAGTTATTAAACCAAAGACCTATATCTCCGGGTTGACCGTCAGTTGACTTGCCACATTTAAGCCATGAGATGTCCAAAAATGAACTTTGAATTACTCGGAAGTACTTCGCTCCAGAAAAAAATCCTGAGACCTTAAAAAGCCTATCAATGAACGAAGGGATCGATGATGCCGAACACAGGCCCGAATCATGTCTAGGGGAAGAACGGCAGCCCCAAAAAACCCTGGAACCGGGAACCCAAGTAAAGTCCGCCTCCCCCTGCCCCGATTGTGGTCATCTGCTCTATTCAGAGCGCTTTTGCCCGAATTGCGGACAGTCCACGACGCTGCATCGGTTGACCTTAAAGGAGTTCCTCTACGAAACCCTCGGCAACTTTTTCGCCTTCGACGGGCGGTGGTGGACCACCGTCAAAACCCTGGTGCTGCGCCCCGGAAAACTCGCTCGCGAATACGTAGATGGCCGCCGAACGCGCTATGCCCCGCCGCTGCGCGTGTTTCTATGGAGCGTCATCCTCGCGCTCTTGCTCGACGACTCGCGTTTTGTCGCGAGCCCTGCAGAGGAGGGTTCGAAGGGATTTGTCGAAGGGTTGCAAGGCGACTCTCTCGAGATCTCAATGGGCTCAGACACCCTTGAACTCCCCGACCACGCCATGGCCCACCCGAATCTCGACCCTTCGGTGGGACTCGAACGACTGGGAATGAAAAATTCTTGGAGAAACCAACGGTTCTATGCCTTTTTTCAGAACCTGCAAAAACAAGGTGGAAACGGATTCTCCCAGTATTTGCGCCAGAATTTGGTACCCATGCTCTTGCTCTTTGTGCCGTTTTTGGCGTTGTGGCTCAAATTGCTCTATTGGCGACACAACCTGTATTTCCTCGAGCATTCCACCTTTGTTTTTTACGCCCATTCGCTGCTCTTTCTATTGCTCTGCATCTCTGAAATCGTTCGAAGGCTCAGCGGATGGGATGGGGTGGACTTCTTCCTTTGGATGTACCTCGGTCATTTGTACCTTTCGTTTAAGGGTTTTTACGGCCAATCCTGGGGCAGGAGTGCGCTGAAAATGGCCTTGAGCTCAATCGGATTTGTCGTTTTGGTGATTTTGTTTGTCCTTGGTGGCTTAATCGCCTCCGCCATTAGTATGAGTTTGTGAAATACACTTCCATTGCCGCATCAGGTATTCGACTCAGCGTGGAAACCTTCGACCGGGGAATCCGGGAGACGGAGTCCGAAGGCGCTGTGTACGATTTTGGCTACCGCATCGAAATGGAGAATCTCCGGGACGAACCGGTCCGGCTCTTGCGCCGGCATTGGACCATCTTCGATGGATTGGCGCCCCGGCATCAGGTCAGTGGAGAAGGGGTCGTCGGCGAAACCCCTGTGCTCAAGCCTTTTGAACTCTATCACTACACCAGCGGATGCAGCTTGGTCTCGGGCATCGGGTCGATGGAAGGCTATTATGTCTTTGTCCGGGTCGATGAGGGTGGCCAACCCACCGGAACGCCCTTTCCGGTAGACATCCCTCGCTTTCAGTTGTTTTCGGCTGTGTTGTGGAATTGAGCCGTCTGGGCACCGATCTCGACAGGGCGGTGCGCGCACTGCACCAAGGGAAGCTGGTCGGAATGCCGACCGAAACGGTCTATGGACTCGCCGCCAATGCTTTTGATGAACGGGCCGTCGAACGCATTTTCCAGGCCAAAGGGCGCCCCGCGTTTGACCCCTTGATCGTCCATACCCCTTCGATAGCCGCTTCGGAACGGGCGGTGGCCTATTGGCCCGAGTCGGCTCTACAACTGGCAGAGCGCTTTTGGCCCGGTCCATTGACGCTTTTGCTTCCCAAAAGCCCGGATCTACCCGATTTGGTCACCTCGGGATTGCCCCAGGTGGGGCTTCGATGTCCCGATCACCCATTGGCTTTGGCGTTGATGAAGGCCTCGGGGTGTTTGCTCGCGGCGCCCAGTGCCAATCGATTTGGGCGCACCAGCCCGACCCGACCCGAAGACGTACTCGAAGAATTGGGCGACGCGGTCGACTATGTGCTCGATGGTGGGCCCTGCGCGGTGGGCATCGAATCGACGGTGCTCGAAATCGACTCCGATGGTGCACCCCTGGTGTTGCGGCTGGGCGGATTGCCGCTCGAAGCCCTCGAAGAAGCCTTGGGACGCCCTGTACCCAGCCGGTTGTCGAGCTCTCGTCCATCGGCGCCCGGAATGCTCTACGCGCATTATTCTCCCGGAATTCCCGTGCGGTTGATGCGGCCCGAAGACGATCCGGATTTTGAAGAGCCGAGCGGATTTATTGCCTATCGCTACCCCAGCCCCCGCATAGAACCTGCTTTGACGCGCGTTTTGAGCCCAGACGGTTCGCTCGATTCGGCCGCTGCTGAGTTGTTCCATGCCCTGCGCGAACTCGGCCAGTTTCCGCTCAAGGTGATCTATGCCGATACCCTGCCTGCCCAAGGTCTGGGGCCCGCCATCAACGACCGGCTCAAGAGGGCTGCCGCGGCCCAATAACCGACAGAGCAATCGGCTCAGTTGCCCACTTCGCTCAAAAATTTGAGCCGGACCAAGCGCAAAATCTCTTCGTCGTAGTCTCCGTCGAGGGCTTCGTAGGCCTCGCGCAAATCGTCGGTTTCGGCCTCCATAAAACACGCAAAAATGGCTTCGACGTCTTCTTCGTCGATCAATTCGTTGAGGTGGTAATCGATGTTGATCCGGGTTCCCGAATGCACGATGTGTTCCATCTCGGTAATCAAATCGTCCAGGCTCATTCCTTTGGAGCGCGCAATGTCGTCCATGGGCAATTTGCGGTCGGTGCTTTGGATAATAAAGACCTTGTTGCCCGATCGATTCACTACGCTCTTAACCACCGATTCGTGGTCTTTTTCGATGCCGTTGTCCGTGACATATTGCTGAATGACTCGGACAAAATCGTCTCCGTATTTGCGGGCCTTGCCCTCGCCCACCCCTTGAATCTGTTTGAGTTCGTCGAGCGTCGTGGGATAGTGGAAACACATTTCGCTCATCGAGGGCTCGGAAAACACCGCAAAAGGAGGAACCCCTTTCTTTTTGGCTACGCTTCGGTTGAGGTCTTTGAGGATGCGCAACAGTGTCTCGTCCATGACCGCCGTACCCGCGGCCCGATCTTCGTCGATCTCCATTTGCTGGTAGTCTCGGTCTTCGCGCATCAAAAACGGAACGGGATGCGCTAAATACCGAAGCGATTGTTCGTTGAGCCGCAACAACCCATAACTCTCGATGTCTTTGACGAGAAAACCGCGCACCACAGCTTGGCGTACTACACTGAGCCAATGCAACTCCGACTTGGACTGTCCCTGGCCAAAGTGCGGCACCTCAGAGACCTTGTGGGCCTTGAGAAAGGCATTGGACTCGCCCCGAAGCGCATCGGCCAAATGTTGTGCTTTGAGTCGCTGACCGGTTTGTTGCACCAACTCGAGGACCATCGTCAGATCGCTTTGGGCGTCGTATTGCTGAATGGGGTTGCGGCAATTGTCGCACATTTCTTCGCAGCCCACTTCGTCAAAAACCTCCCCGAAATAGTGCAATAAAAACACCCTTCGGCAACAACTGGTTTCGACAAACCCCACCGTGTCTTGGAGCAATTGCCGACCGATTTCCTGCTCAGAAACCGGTTTGTTGTTCATGAATTTCTCGAGCTTTTCGATGTCTTTGTGGCTGTAGAAAGCGAGGCAATGCCCTTCTCCCCCGTCTCGGCCCGCTCGACCCGTTTCCTGATAATAGCTTTCCAGACTTTTGGGAATGTCGTAGTGCACCACAAACCGCACATCGGGTTTGTCGATGCCCATGCCAAAGGCAATGGTGGCCACAATTACATCGACCTCTTCGCGCAAAAACGCATCTTGATGTCGCACCCGGCTGTGGGCGTCGAGACCCGCGTGGTACGGCAGCGCCTTGATGCCGTTGGTCTGCAGCGTTTCAGCCACCTCTTCGACCTTTTTGCGGCTCAAGCAATAGACGATTCCACTCTTGCCCTCAAACCGCTTCACAAAGCGCACCAACTCCTTTTCGACTTGGTGTTTGGGGCGCACCTCGTAAAACAAATTGGGCCGGTTGAAGGACGATTTAAACACCCGCGCTCCCTCCATGCCGAGGTTTTTCTGAATGTCGCTTTGCACCTTGGGCGTGGCGGTAGCGGTAAGCGCAATGACCGGTTTGCGGTCAATGCGGTCCATAATCGAGCGCAGGTTGCGGTATTCCGGTCTAAAATCGTGGCCCCATTCCGATATACAGTGCGCTTCGTCGATCGCGTAAAACGAAATCGGGATGCTTCGGAGCAGTTCGATGTTCTCGTCCTTGGTGAGCGATTCGGGCGCTACGTACAGCAATCGGGTAATGCCATCGTGCAGATCGCTGTGCACCTGCAAGACCTCCTTTCGGCTCAAGGAGGAGTTCAATACATGGGCGATGCCGTTTTCGGTCGAGAACCCGCGGAGCGAGTCCACCTGATTCTTCATCAAAGCGATCAAGGGAGAAACCACCACAGCCGTTCCCTCGAGCACCAGGGCGGGGAGTTGATAGCACAGCGACTTACCCGCCCCCGTAGGCATAATCACGAACGTATCGTGTCCCTCGAGCAAACTGTGCACAACGGCTTCCTGATTGCCTTTAAACGCATCGAAGCCAAAGAATTTTTTGAGTTGATCGGCCGCGCTCATATTCTGCTTAATTCCTTGTGCGGCAATACCCAATTGGGGATGTTCCAAACCATTTCAAACTTTGCGATTCAATGAGGGAAGATAACCCAAAGCAGGCTTTTCTTCCTAAGGTTGACACAACAGAAGTGGATCGGTCGAAAGCGACGAACTTTGCGGTCCGGACGGCCCTTTTCGGCTCCCCGGGGTCTCCATGTCTTCTGAAAAGCCTTCTTCCCCTGATACCATGAGCTTTTTGGGCCACCTCGAAGCCTTGAGGGGGCATTTGTTTCGCTCCGCCATCGCGCTTTTGGTAGCGGGTATTGTGGCCTTTGCCTACCCGCATTGGGTCTTTGACCGGGTGCTGCTCTATCCGCTCAACCCTGATTTTCCCACCTATCGAGCGATTTGTGCGCTGATGCTTTCGTTTGGAATGGGCTCCGACTTTTGTCTCGAGGCCATGCCATTTGAATTGCTCAACACCCAGTTGTCGGGTCAGTTTAATATGCATTTGTGGGTATCGTTTTGCGCAGGACTGGTCGTGAGTTTCCCCTATATCATTTGGGAGATCTGGCGGTTTGTAGGGCCGGGTTTGCGCACCTCCGAAAAAAGAGCCGCCCGGGGGATGGTCGCGTTCGTCAGCGTATTGTTCGGTCTGGGAATCGGTTTTGGATATTTTCTCTTGGTTCCCTTCTCGGTCCAGTTTTTCGGTGGGTATAAAGTGAGCGAAGCCGTGGTCAACTACATCGATTTGACCTCGTTTATCGGCTCCCTGACGGCCATGACTTTGGCCTGTGGTCTGTTATTTCAGCTGCCCGTGGTCATCTACTTTTTAAGTCGAGCGGGGATGATAGGGCCCGAATGGCTCAAACGCTATCGCAAACACGCCATCATCGCCATTTTGTTTGCGGCTGCCGTCATTACGCCTCCAGATCTGTTTAGCCAGATCGTCCTGTCGGTACCCCTATTTTTGCTCTACGAGCTGAGTATTTTCATCAGCGCTGCTCAACCTCCCAAGCCCGAAGTTTCCGCCCGATGAGAATGCTCAAAGCCGTCGATCTGGTCAAGCGCTACCGCAAGCGCAGCGTGGTGAACGGGGTGTCGTTCGAAGTACAGCAAGGCGAAATTGTCGGATTGCTCGGGCCCAACGGAGCGGGCAAGACCACCTCCTTCTACATGACCGTAGGTCTGGTGCGCCCCGACGAAGGGCGAATCGAACTCGATGGAGAAGACATTACGAAAGACCCGATGTTTCGGCGCGCCCAGCGCGGCATTGGCTACTTGGCCCAAGAAGCCTCGGTGTTTCGCAAGTTGAGTGTAGAAGACAACATTCGCGGGGTGCTCGAAATGACTGCAATGAGCAAGTCGGCACAAAAGGACAAACTCGAATCGCTGCTCGAGGAGTTTAGCCTCAACCACATTCGCACCAACCGAGGCGATTTGTTGAGCGGGGGCGAGCGCCGGCGCACCGAAATTGCGCGGGCCTTGGCCGTAGACCCCAGTTTTATCTTGCTCGACGAACCCTTTGCCGGGGTGGATCCCATTGCCGTCGAAGACATTCAAAGCATCGTGGCCAAGCTCAAAGACCGCAACATTGGGATTTTAATTACCGACCACAATGTGCAAGAAACGCTGGCGATTACAGACCGTACGTATTTGATGTTCGAAGGCCGCATTCTGAAGTCGGGATCGGCCGATGAACTCGCCTCGGACGAAACGGTTCGCAAAGTGTATCTCGGCAAGAACTTCGAGCTCCGAAAAAAGGTCGTTCAACCGGAAACGCTGCCTCCCTCAGCGGGCTAAAAAAAACCCCGCCTTGGATCAAAGCGGGGGTGAGCAGGAGCCGAGTTCGGAAAAGGGGCTCAGTTTTGATCGAGCACCCAGAGCTGGCCCGAGGCCTTGAGGGGCTGGAGCGAAGCCGAATAGGCCAAAATGGATTGTACGGTCGAGGCTTTGGGCAAACGCGCTGCTTCTGCGGGAGGATGAATGACCACAGGGTCGTGGGTAACGTGCTTCAAAGGCATGGGTTTGGGTGAATAAAAAGAACTTCTCCCCTTCAACGCCTTGGCTTGAGCCGTTATTGTATGCCTCTACGCGCTCTGGGTTTATACGTCGAGGATAATGCCGTGTTTCTCGATGAGCTTGCGCAAATTGATCAGGGCGTAGCGCATCCGTCCCAGCGCCGTGTTGATACTCACCCCGGTTTGCTCGGCGATTTCCTTAAAGCTGAGGTCCTCGTAGATCCGCATGCGGAGCACCGATTGTTGTTCTTCGGGCAGGTGATCGATGAGCCGTCCCGCATCGGCCAAAATCCGCTCGCGGATCAGATCGTCTTCGCGGTTGAGCTCGGAAGCGGCCATACTGCCAAAAACGTCGAAATCGTCTTTGGAACGCGACAGCGGATGCCTTTTTTCGCGTCGAAAGTGGTCGATGGCAAGGTTGTGTGCGATGCGGAGCACCCAGGGCAAAAACTTGCCCTCTTCGCTATAGCGTTCGGTCTTGATGGTGCGCACCACCTTCATAAACACCTCCTGAAACAGATCGTTGGCGAGCTCTTCGTCCCGGAGTTTTTGCATTAAAAACCCGAAAACGCGCTGTTGGTGCCGCACAATGAGCACTTCGAGTGCGGCCTCGCACCCTTGACCATACCCTTCTACGAGTTGTTGATCGGCCCAGGTACGCAACACCGCGAGCCCGGGAAACGGGGTCAAAGGGGGCACAGTGGCGCTAAAGAGACTTTCGGCGGGGGTGCTCGGCACGCCCTTCGGCCCAAGGCCGACTGCGGGGGACTTTTTCATGGCTTGAATCGTTTCGGAGGCGCGTCTGGAGCAAAAGCCCAAGAGCGGCCAACGGGGGGTTAGAACAACGAAATCAGCGTAGAAGTCCCTTCGATGCAGTGCGTGAATTAAATGATCTGAATCCGAGCGATTCAGGGTAAAGATACACTTTTCCTCAAAACCCCGCTACGGGTTCTGGGTTACCTTCGCAATCCAACGCCGACGAATGGGTTTACCCGCCACTACAGAACCGTCCACCCGCACGCTTTCGATTCGAGGCGCTCGTCAGCACAACCTCAAAAACATCGACCTCGACCTGCCGCTTGGCCGCCTGATCGTGGTGACCGGGTTGAGCGGTTCGGGCAAATCGAGTTTGGCCTTCGACACTCTTTACGCCGAAGGGCAACGGCGCTATGTTGAAAGTCTTTCGGCCTATGCCCGGCAATTTCTCGGTCGTTTGGACAAGCCCGAAGTCGACCAAATCAGTGGTTTGTCGCCCGCCGTTGCGCTCGAGCAAAAAGTGAGTTCGCGCAACCCCCGTTCGACCGTTGGCACGGTGACGGAAATCTACGACTACCTCAAATTGCTCTTTGCTCGGGTCGGCACCATCTATTCGCCCATTTCGGGCCAAGCCGTCCGGCGGCATCAGGTGGAAGACGTCCTCAACGCCTTGTCTGCCTCGCCCCCCGATCGGCGATTGCTCGTGCTCTCGCCCCTTGCCCCAGTGGCCGATCCGAAGTCGTTCGAAGAGCGATTGGGTCTTTTGCTCTCTCAGGGCTTTGCCCGGGTGTGGTTTGAAGAAACCGTTCACCTGATTACCGATGCGCTCGAGGCGGTGGTAGCCGGCACGCTCAAAGTGCCCCAAGCATGGTGGCTGGTGGTAGACCGCACCGTGGCCAATGTACAGGACGAAGACGAGCGCAACCGTTTGGCCGATTCGGTTCAGACGGCTTTCTACGAAGGGCGCGGCAGTATGCTCCTCCGCTGGGCCGATACGGGCGAGACCCTCGAGTTCAGCGATCGGCTCGAAGCCGATGGAATGGAGTTTATGGAGAACCACCCCAATCTGTTCAGCTTCAACAACCCCATTGGCGCTTGTCCGCGCTGCGAGGGATTTGGCTCGGTGATTGGGATTGACCCCGATTTGGTGGTGCCCGACCCCACGCGTTCGATTTATGAAGACGCGGTGGTAGCCTGGAAAGGGGAAAAGATGCAGGAGTGGAAACTCGACTTTATTGCCGACGCGCACAAACACGATTTTCCGGTCCACAAGCCCTACGCCGAGTTGAGCGAAGAACAATTGAACCTGTTGTGGAATGGAAAGGGCCGCACCAAGGGCATTCGCTCCTTCTTCGATTTTGTAGAGAAAAACAGCTATAAAATTCAATATCGGGTTATGTTGGCCCGCTATCGGGGCAAGACCCTCTGTCCGGAATGCGAAGGCAGCCGGATGCGCAAGGAGGCTTCGTATGTGCGGATTGGGGGGCGGAGCTTGCCCGAATTGGTGCAAGAGTCGATCCGTTCGCTGCAGGGATATTTTTCTTCGTTGGCCCTGACCCCGGCCGAAGAGGCCATCGGGGGGCGTTTGTTGGAGGAAATCCGCAATCGCCTCGACTATCTGATGCGCGTCGGTTTGGGTTATTTGAGTCTCAACCGGGTCAGTTCGAGCCTGAGCGGGGGCGAATCGCAGCGGATCCATCTCGCCACCGCGCTCGGGAGCAGTTTGGTGGGGAGTATGTACATTCTCGACGAACCCTCGATTGGACTGCACCCCCGGGACACCGAGCAATTGATCGAGGTCCTGAGGCGGTTGCGCGATTTGGGGAATACGGTGATCGTGGTCGAACACGACGAAGAGATTATGCGCTCGGCCGACTGGATCGTCGACATTGGACCCGAAGCGGGCACCGGTGGAGGCGAAGTGCTCTACAGCGGTCCCCCCTCCGAACTCATCGAACGCGCCCAAGGGCATACCGCTCGTTATTTGGCGGGGTTAGAAACCCTTCAGATGCCGGGGGGACCCCGGGTGCCTACCGGGCTCATCCGTTTGTTCGGGGCCCGCGAAAACAACCTGAAATCGGTCGATATCGACTTGCCTTTGGGGGTATTGACGGTCGTGAGCGGGGTGAGTGGTTCGGGCAAAAGCAGCTTGATTCGCTCGATTTTGTTTCCGGCGCTCAAAAGGGCTATTACGGGTCAAGGCGAAAAACCGGGGCGCTATTCCCGGCTCGAGGGCGATTTGGACCGGCTTTCGGGGATCGAATTCATCGATCAAAACCCCATCGGACGGAGCTCGCGGAGCAATCCGGTGACCTATGTCAAAGCCTTCGACGAAATCCGGAATTTGTTTGCCTCCCAACCGTTGTCGAAACAGCGTCAATACAAGGCCAAACACTTTTCGTTCAACGTGGCCGGCGGCCGGTGCGAGACCTGCGAAGGCGAAGGGAATGTGACGGTCGAGATGCAGTTTATGGCGGATCTTCACTTGGTCTGCGAAACCTGCAATGGGAAAAAGTTCAAAGACGAGATCCTCGAGGTCAAAGTGGGGGGCTTGAACATCAGCGAGGTGCTCGAGTTGACCGTAGACGAAGCGTTGCATTTCTTCAAAGGGTTGGGCGAAAAAGGGGTAGAGCGCATGATCGGCCCTCTTGCCGAAGTGGGATTGGGATATGTGCGTTTGGGCCAGAGTTCGAGCACACTTTCCGGAGGCGAAGCCCAGCGGATCAAACTGGCGTCGTTTTTATTGAGAGGGCAAAACGAGGGCAAATCGCTCTTCTTGTTCGACGAACCGAGCACGGGGCTGCACTTTCACGACATCGGCAAATTGCTCATGGCCTTTTCGGCCTTGCTCGACCGCGGGCACAGCATTGTGGTAATCGAACACCACCCCGATTTGATTCGGCAGGCCGACTGGATCATCGATCTCGGCCCGGGCGGGGGTTCCGATGGAGGTCGTTTGGTGTATCAAGGGGGCTTGCGCGGATTGATGGCGAGCACCGATTCGGTGACGGCTCGGTATTTGTAGGATTTTTATTAAATTTACGCATTCGGTTGGTTCGCCTCAAGGGCGTGGCTTTCTATTTTATACTGCTTTTTGTCCTGGATTCCATGGAACGGTTTCAAAATCGATATCGAATTCGTTCGAGTAGAGCGCCTTTTTGGGATTATGGAAAGAACGCGTCCTATTTCGTAACCCTGTGTACCCAGGGTCGAGTGCGCTGGTTCGGCGCGGTGGTTAACGGGAATATGGAGCGATCGGATTTGGGCGAATTGGCCCATCGCTGTTGGATGGACATTCCGAATCACTTTCCATTCGTGCGGTTGGGTGCCTTTGTCGTGATGCCCGACCACGTCCATGGTATTATTACCCTAGACAAACCCGTTGAGCACGCAAATCACAGCCCAATAGCCGAAGACAGGCGATTGGACGACCCCATTGCCTTAATCGAGAATCGCGCAACCCGCAATCGATTCGGTGCCCAATCCCAAAATTTGGGGTCGATCGTCCGCGGATTCAAAATTGGCGTTACCCAAGGCGCCCGGGCCCTACAACCCGAATTCTGATGGCAGGTCTATTACCACGCATTGTACGCGATGAAGAGGCCTATCGACGGATGGAACAATACATTATCGATAATCCCGCGAATTGGGATCGAAATGCGCGAAAAACGGAACGGAAATCCCCATAAACCACACGTTCATCGGCGAAAATCGCCCTAGGACCGATTAAAAAATCATCCAGGTATACCCGACGTTGAAGCTCGCCATAATATCGTTGCCGGTGTTGTTCTTTTTGTATTCCCAACCTTCGAGGTTGTCGAACAACAACAAATGGCTGGTGGCGTCTAACGAAATAAAACTGCTGTAGCCCGTGCGGATCTTAACCCCTCCCCCTCCGTACATCTGCATGCCGGTATAGGCATTGGGATACAGGATGATATTGCTGCCGTAGCGCGCATCTTCCCGCAATTCAGGATCGTAAAAAACCAAACCGCCTCCCCCTTTGACAAAGAAGGTCCATGAATTTTGGCGTTGGTATTTGCCGAATTTCTTAAAACTCAACTCAATAAACCCATTCAACTGCAACACATCGGTGTCGACTTGATAGTTTCGTTTGGGGTTGCCGTGGTTGGAATCTTCGGCAAACACTTTTCCATAGCTGCCTTCTACCCCCAAACCGAACCAAGGCTTGAAGTGATAGCGATACATCAATCCAAACTTGGGGCGAATTTCTTTGATGACCGCGGCTGGATCGCCCCCGGCTACATCACCGACGTGCGTCAATGTTCCAATTTGCACTCCGAAGTCACGGTAGCGCAATTGCTTCTGTGCCTTGAGATCCGCAAACGCGAAACAAAGCAGCACACCCAGTACAGAGAATAATTTGCCTTTCAATTCGGGCATCTTCATTGATTCCTCAAAAATACCATATTCCCCGGTTTTGAAAGCGCTGGATTAAATCGATATCCTTCTTCTTGAAATGCCTCAAAATCAGCGGGAGACTGAGCCCCTGTTTCGAGGATCCACCGCGCCATGGTACCCCGAGCTTGCTTGAAATAGACCTGAACCGGCCGAGGGCCCTTGGGGCCGTCTTCCAAAAAGTCCATCGACACCTTCTTCTTAAATCCCTCGGGATAGCGCACAACGCCGCCGTATTCGGCCGAAGCCAAGTCGACCACCCATCCGCGCCCCACCTCTTTTTGAATCCGCGCGCTGAGGGGCTCTGACCACCATTTGCCCAAGCGCAACCCCGGCTCGATTTCGAGCGCGGTGCCCATTTCGAGGCGGTAGGGCTCGATGCCATCGTCTGGACGAAGCCAACCATACAAGCCGGAGAGGATGCGCAAATGCGTTGCCGCCCTTTGCCGGGCCTGCTCGCTCCATTGAGCCACGGCCAAACCCCGATACACCTCTCCATCGAACAACTCTACGGCCCGATATCGTCGAGTTCCTCTCCATCTTCGATTGCGCTCGACATTCTCGCGGGCCAGTTCGGGGCTGATCGACTGCAGTTCCACCAAGTCCTGCACACCCAAGGGCTTGAGTTGGGTCATGACCGTTTTGGCCAGGGGCAAGAACACCGGTTTCGAAAGGGTCGCGGAAAGAGGCGGGTCTTTCGGAATGCGCAGCCGTTTTGCAGGCGACAAAAGGAGAATCAAGGCCATTGGGACAATCGCTTCGAATGAGACCGATGCAAAGTACAACCCGACCCGCCCGCTTGCGTTCACGCCCCAGCGTTAAATTGTACACCCCCATTTTGGCATTGTTTTTGGAGCCGAGAAGGGGAAACCTGAACTTCGCACCCATCTCCCAAAGACCCTTCAACGGTGAGCAAACCCTACCCATGGATTCGTACTACCCTGTTCTGGGGGCTTTTGCTGCTGGTTTTATCGGCCTGCAGCGGCTCCAAAGGGCTCTATAAAAAAGGCGAGAAACTGGCCGAAGCTGGATCGTATGTCGAAGCCAGCGAATATTACTTTCAAGCCTTGATGCGCAAGCGCGACAACGTGGACGCGCAGATTGCCTTAAAAAAATCGGGGGGTCGGGTGCTGGAGGACAAACTCGTCGCGTTTTACCAAGCCCATGCCGCGGGCAATCACCCCAAAGCCGTTCAGCACTATTCCGACGCCTTGTTGTATACCCAACGCGCTCAGGCAGTCGGCGTTGTACTCGACATTCCCGATCACTACGAACCCCTGTATCAAGAATCGCGCGACGCCTATTCGATGGCGTTGTACGAAGAGGCCCGTGAGTTTTTGCGTCAAGAGCAATTTGCCAAGGCCGAAGAGTCGTTTGCCAAGGTCAACGCCCTCAACCCCAACTTCAAAGATGCGGGAGCGCTCAAAACGCTTTCGAGGAATGAGCCGATGTATCGAGAGGGGGTGGCGCTATATGATGCGGGAAAATACCGCGAAGCCTATTTCAAATTCGATTCTATCGAGTCGCAAGGGGGTTATAAGGACAGCCGGGAGCTCCGGTCCATCTGCTTGGAAAATGGCCGCTACCCCATCGCCATGTTGCCTTTCGAGAACAAATCGGGAATATCGGGATTGGAATCGGCTGTGGCAGGGGCCATTGCCGCTTCGGTACTCAAGAGCAACGATCCGTTTGTACAACTCGTGGACCGCACCCAATACGACCGATTGCTCGAAGAGCAAATTCGACAAATGAAGGGGGAAGTGGCCGGCAATTCTGCGGTAAAAATCGGTGAGCTCACCGGGGCCAAGGCCTTGCTTTCGGGGACGGTATCTTCGGCGGTGCGCTTTGATTCAGGGCTCAAATCCGAAACCCGAACCGGCTTCTCGGCCCGTCCTGTCAAGCGCAAGGACCCCCAAACCGGAGAAATGAAGACGGTGTACGAATACGATTTGGTGACCTATCGGGTCTATTCGCGCGAGGTGCGATTTAGTGTAGCGTATTCCTATCAACTGACCTCGGCCCAAACCGGACGCATCCTCGCGGCCGACCAACTGAGCGCCGAAGACAGTGACCGCATTGCCTATACGGACTACAGCGGCAATCCGCGTCAGTTTTATCCCGGAGTTCGGGGCAACGGGGGAAAATGGGTAGTCGATTTCAACAATGTGGCCAAACGCGAACTCGACCAACTCGTAGGCGCGCGTCAGAGCGTGCGCAGTCCGGAGAGCATGTCTGAACAAGCGCTTTCCAAATTGGCTGCCAAAGTGAGCACAGAACTGGTGCGCCAAAGCCGCGTTGAATCATGAATAACCCCTTCGCCCTCAAACCGATGCGCTTATCGCCTGTGTTGTTTCTATCGGCTTTGGGGCTGGTCTTTTCGATGGCCGGATGCGGTTCGGGCAAGGCCAAGACCGAAAAAGCCGCTCCGGTTGACCTGCGGCCCGACTGGGTTCGAACCCGTCCGCTCAAATCGGGGGTGTATTTGGCCATCGGCTCCTCGCCCAAGCGCAGCGGGGTCGATCATGTGGGCAATGCGCGCACCCAAGCCCTGAACGATATCGCCGCCCAGATTTCGATCGAAGTGTCGGGCAATTCGCTGCTGCACCAACTCGAAACCAACGATCGCTATCGGGAGGACTTTCAAAGCACGGTGCGCAGTTCGACGATGGCACGGCTCGAAGGCTATGAGTTGACCGATCAATACGAGACGGAGACCGAATACTGGGCCTTGTATGAACTCAACAAAGAAACCCACCGGGTTTTGAGCGACAAACGGCGCGCCAAAGCCGTAGCCAATGCGCTCGATCTCAGAGCCCGCGCACGCTTAGAACTCGATCGGGGCGAAGATTTGCTCGCGCTCAATTCCTACATCCGCTCGATGGAGGCGGTCTCTGAATTCTGGGCCCAAAGCGTCGAAGCCGAGGTCGATGGGCGAACCGTGTTTTTGTCCAATCAGCTGTATGCCGAGTTCGGGCAAGCGGTGGCCAACATCAAAATCCGCCCCCTTCCCTCCCGCATCGAACTGATTCGGGGACTGCCCCTTTCGAATACCGATTTGGCTTTTGTGGTTGAAAATGGACAAGGAAGGCCTCTGTCCCAAGCCCCGGTCTTTGTACACTATTCCGGCGATGTCCTCCAGGACCGGGAAATCCAGAGCGGACCCGACGGCCGAGTTCGGATGGGACTCAACCGGGTTCAAGGCAAAAAAGCAGTAGAAACCCTGACCGCCACGTTCAATCTCGTGGCCCTAGCCCGCCTCTCGAGCTCGAGCAGTACAGCATTGATCGCCAACTCGGTACGCCCTTCAGAAGCCGTGATGCAGCTCGATATTGTCGAACCCAAAGTAGCCGTTGAAGGCGTTGAAATGGCCGAAGGCAAGCGCCGAACCACGCCTCAACTACAAAAAAACTTTGAGCGCCTTTTTGTCCAAAGAGGCAGCGCCATCGCGCCCGCTTCCAAAGCCGATTTGTTGCTGCGCTACACCGCCACGGCAAGCCGCACCCACCAGAGCCCTGGCACCACAGTGGGTTATACGGTTCAGTTGGAGGCCGAACTCTACGACCGAAGCGGACAATTGATCCACAGCCGAAAACTGGGCGAAGTGGTCGGACAGCACCTCGAAGCCGACAAAGCCGTCGAACGGGCTTTTGAGCGCATGGGGGAGGAAATCGACCGTCGTTATTTTCGCGACTTGCTCCGTTCTGCGGGGATCGACTAGCGCCCGACCCGGACTCCTTCCGTACTTTTCCGACTTCCTTATTGTACCCCTCTTCCCATGCCCTATCTCTGGATCGGATTTACCCTTCTTGTGTTCGGGTCGCTCATCGCGGACCTTTTTTTACTCCATGGGCGCAACGCCCAGCCGAGCACCCGAAAAGCGGCCTACGAAACCCTCTTTTGGGCGGTTCTCGGGCTGTCGTTTGGGGTGTTGTTGTGGTATGCTTACGGACAAGGATGGGCCGACAATCCACTGAATTTGAGCCCCAATGAGGTATTCACCACCTACCTAACCGCCTATCTGGTCGAACTGTCGCTCAGCGTCGACAACCTGTTTGTGATCGCGCTCATTTTTGCATCGTTTCGCATTCCGCTCCAACAGCAGCCCAAGGCGCTTTTTTGGGGCATTCTTGGGGCCATCGTGTTTCGAGGGTTGATGATCGCGGCCGGGATTGCGCTCGTGGAGCGCTTTCATTGGATGTTTTACTTTTTTGGCGCGCTGTTGCTGTTTACTGCCTTGCGCATGCTTCGGGACAAGGACGAATCTGAGGAACTCGACCACCCGGAATCGCCCAAAAAGCGGTTTGCCTATATCTATCGCTATTTCCGCATCAGCGACACCCCCGATGGCGACCGGTTCTTTACCCGGCTCGCGGGCAAACGAATGGCGACCCCATTGTTCGCTTCGGTGGCGGTGATCGAACTCACCGATTTGCTCTTTGCCCTCGATTCCATCCCAGCCATTTTGGGCATCACCACCGACCCGCTGATTGTGTGGAGCTCGAATGTGTTTGCCATTCTCGGACTCCGATCCATGTATTTTTTCTTGGCGCATATGCTCAAGCGCTTTCGCTATCTCAAACAAAGCGTGGTGGCCATATTGCTTTTTATTGCAGCAAAAATGCTGAGCGCATCGTTCTTCCCGCTTCCCGACGGGTTCTCGCTGCTGTTTATCGGCTTGGCTTTGGCCGGAGGCATTGCGGTTTCCTTGCTCAAAAAGGAAGCCTGAGTTCGTTGCACCCTAACTTTGGCGCCCAACGCATTTTTTCATCCCCTCCATGGATTCCATTTCGGCCCTTCCGAACGTTACCGTCGAAACCGCCCGCGAACTCGGTCTGCTCCCCGAGGAATTTGACCGCATAGTCCAAGTACTCGGTCGCGTGCCGAATTATACCGAACTGGCCATTTATTCTGCGATGTGGAGCGAACACTGCTCCTATAAAAACTCGATTGTTTGGCTCAAAACCCTGCCCAAAGACGGTCCCCATATGCTCGTCAAAGCGGGCGAAGAAAACGCCGGTTTGGTCGATTTGGGCGATGGAATGGGCTGCGCCTTTAAAATTGAATCGCACAACCACCCGAGTGCGCTCGAGCCCTTTCAGGGGGCGGCCACCGGTGTAGGCGGCATCAACCGAGACATTTTCACGATGGGCGCCCGGCCCATTGCCCAGCTCAACTCGCTTCGGTTCGGTCTGCCCGAAGAAGCGCGGACCCAATGGCTGATCGATGGGGTGGTGAAGGGCATTGGTTCGTACGGCAACTCCTTTGGCATTCCCACCGTGGGTGGAGAGGTGTATTTCGACACCTGTTATAGTCAAAATCCGCTGGTCAACGCCTTTTCGGCAGGGATTATCAAAACCGACCGCATCATCCGAGCCAAGGCCGAAGGAGAAGGAAACCCGGTGTACATCATCGGTTCTTCTACGGGCAAAGACGGCATTCACGGGGCTTCGTTTGCCTCGAAAGATCTGAGCGAAGACAGCGCCAACGATATCCCAGCGGTACAGGTGGGCGATCCATTTATGGAAAAGCTCCTGCTCGAAGCCACGCTCGAACTGGCCGCAACCGATGCCTTGGTCGGGATGCAAGACATGGGCGCCGCGGGCATCACCTGCTCTAGCTCGGAAATGAGCGCCGCGGGTGGGGTCGGCATGCGGATCGACCTCGACAAAGTTCCCTTGCGCCAAGACGGTATGGCGCCTTGGGAAATCCTGCTCAGCGAATCACAAGAGCGGATGTTGGCTGTGGTGAAAAAAGGCCGTGAGCGCGAAGTGGAAGCCATCTTCGAAAAATGGGACATCCATTGCGTATCGATTGGCATGGTGACCGAAGGAGGGCAATTGGAGTTCTTTTGGAAGGGCGATCGGGTGGCCTCGATTCCCGCCGAAAGCCTCGTATTGGGTGGAGGTGCCCCGGTGTACTACCGCGAATTTCGCGAGCCCGAATACTATCGTGCATACCAAAATTTTGACCTCGATTCCGTTCCCAAAAGCGCCGATCTGAAATCGGAAGCCCTGCAGTTGATGGCCTTGCCCAACATCGCCTCGAAAGCTTGGGTGTATCGGCAATACGACAGCATGGTGGGCACGGTCAATATGAGCACCAACCGCCCCACCGACGCGGCGGTGGTCGATTTGCGCGGCACCCCCAAGGCCCTCGCCATGACGGTCGATTGCAACTCGCGCTATGTGCACGCCGACCCCGAAACCGGCGCCATGATTGCCGTGGCTGAGGCCGCGCGCAACATCAGCTGCAGCGGGGGCGTTCCGTCGGCGGTGACCAACTGTCTCAATTTTGGCAATCCCTATCAACCCGAAGTCTATTGGCAGTTTGTCGGGGCCATCAAAGGCATGAGCAAGGCCTGCGAGCGCTTTGCCACGCCTGTGACCGGGGGCAATGTGAGCTTTTACAACCAAACGGTGCTGAAAGATCGCACCGAACCGGTATTTCCGACCCCGACCATCGGGATGATCGGGCTGGTGGAAGACAAGAAATACATCACCACGCTCGGATTCAAAACCAAGGGCGATTTGATTTACCTGATTGGCGAATCGAGAAACGACTTGGCTTCGAGTCAATACCTGGTCTACCTCAAAGGAATTGAAGCCTCTCCGGCCCCGGCCTTTAGCCTCGAAGAAGAGTTTGCCCTGTGCAACCAGCTGCAGATGCTGATTCGCAAAGGACTGATTCAAAGCGCCCACGACATTAGCGAAGGCGGGTTGTTTGCCAATTTGATCGAGAAATCGATGCCCGAAGGGTTGGGCTTCGACCTGACCACCGATGCGGCCTTGCGCAAAGACTGCTATTTGTTCGGGGAAGCCCAAGGCAGGGCCGTAGTGAGCGTCCGCCCCGAAGACGAAGACGCTTTTATCGACGCTATGATGCTCAACGGGGTTGGATTCGATCTGCTCGGGCACGTTACCAAGGGGTCCATCCGCGTCGACGACGAAGATTGGGGCCATATTGACGACTATCGGGCGGTCTATGATTCGGCTTTGGAAAAAGCGCTGGGCAAACACCACCACGCCTGAGCCAATTGGCTCTGAGGGAGGAAATTCAGGCGTATTGCCGCACCTCGTCTGCGGAAATTTCCGCGCTGCCCAAAATCAACAGCCGCTCGACCAGATTGCGCAGTTGGCGAATGTTTCCGGTATAGTCCAATTCCGCCAAAGCCGACAGGGCCGCGGCTGAGAACGACTTGGGAGGGAGTTTCTGATCTCCCTGAATCTGAGCCGAAAAGTGGGCCACCAAATCGGGGATGTCTTCTTTGCGCTGATTGAGCGAAGGAACCTCGATGCGGATTACGCTGAGTCGGTGATAGAGATCTTCTCGAAAGCGACCTTCGGCGATCTCCTTGGTTAAATCTTTATTGGTGGCCGCCAAAACCCGGGCATTGACCGCGATGCTCTTTTCGCCCCCCACCGGGCTGATCCGATTTTCCTGCAACGCCCTGAGCACTTTGGCCTGAGCGCTCAAACTCATATCGCCGATTTCGTCGAGAAAAAGGGTGCCCCCTTCGGCTTGTTCGAACTTTCCTTTACGATCCTTGACGGCCGAAGTAAACGCGCCTTTGACATGCCCAAACAACTCGCTTTCGATGAGTTCGGCTGGGATCGCCGCGCAGTTGACTTCGACAAAAGCGGACTTGGCCCGCGTACTCCCCTGGTGAATTCCGTGGGCCACGAGCTCTTTCCCGCTCCCATTCGGCCCGGTAATCAGTACCCGCGCATCGGTGGGTGCGACTTTTTCAATCAAGGTGCGTATCCCTTCGATGGCGGGGCCCGAACCAATCATTTGATGTTGACGGTCGACCTTTTTGCGCAAATGTTGGAGTTGCTGCACCAAGGCCGTCCGATCGAGGGCATTGCGGACAGTCTGCAGCAAGCGGTTGAGCTCCGGGGGTTTGGAGATAAAATCGTAGGCCCCCATCCGCATGCACTGCACGGCCAACTCCAGATCGCCGTGCCCAGAGATCATCACCATGGCGGTTTCGGGCGCGGTTTTGCGAAAGTGCTCGAGCACCTCGACCCCATCGGCCAGGGGCATTTTGATGTCGCAGAGCACCAGATCAAATCCTTCGGAAGACTTGCGCATGGCCTCCTGACCATCGGCGGCCTCCGAGAGTTCATAACCCGCGTTTTCCTCAGTCAAAATGCGAATGAGTACGCGTCGAATGCTGGCTTCGTCTTCGGCAATCAGAATTTTGGGCATGGTCGATCAATCGGGGATTGGCTAGAGCGCTCGGTAGGCTGCCTGTCGGGAAAAATACACCCCTTCTTTGAGGGCAAACCGAGAGAGGACAAAGTGTTCGAATGGGTGTAGTTCCAACAAATGTTGGACCAACAAGGCGCTGATCCCCATCAGTTCGGCCCGAAATGTGGCCATACCCGGCAACCCCAGTCGTTCTTCCAAGGGCAACTGTTGCAAGAGTACGCACATAGCCAGCGCCGAATCGGGGGCAATCGGCTCCGATGGAGACCATACCTCAGGGCTTCCCGGGGGCACTCGCACCAAATCGGCCAAGGTGTCGAACGAACCCGACGAACCAATCAACCAGCGGGGTCGGTGCCGGCGCAATTCGGTGGTCAAACCGTCAAAATGGGTCGAAAAGTGCTCGTGAAGTCGGGCTTGGTCTTCGCTGTTCAGAGGATCCAACGGTTGGAAAAGCTCCTTGAGCCGAGAGACGCCGAGCGGATAACTCTTCATCCAGACCGTTTCGGAACCGCGCGCCAACAAAATCTCGGTGCTCCCTCCCCCAATATCGACCACGAGCACGGGTTCTTCGGGCAATTCGACCGCATGACGCACTCCTTCGAGGATGTATTGGGCCTCGCGAATTCCGTCGATGACCTCGATGTTCAATCCCAACACCCGATGCGCCCATTCGACCAGCTCGTGTCCATTGGACGCGTCGCGAACCGCCGAAGTGGCAAGGGCTTCGATGAGGGTAGCCCCTTGATCATGCGCCAACGCTACCAAAGAAATCAGCGCTTGCCTCGCCCTTTCCAGAGCCGCTTCCGAAATTCGACCCGTGCCAAAACCACCCTCGCCCAGGCGGACTGGAATCTTGTCGCTGAATTCGTATCGAACATCGTCGGGGTCGCGCACCAGTACATTGAAGGTGTTGGTGCCCATATCGAGAATCGCCATGCGCATCGAGGGGAAAGATAGATTGCCTCGGGCAAACGGCCAGCCTTTCGATCTGTGTCCGTTGATCGACCTCTGCGGACAACCTTCCCTGAACGGAGCCAAAACCGGACTGGCGATTACCTTCGCTCCCCATGAATGTTTTCCGTTTTACGGGAGCCGGCTATTGCGCCCTTTGGGGGAGCCTGCTCTCCGGGGTCCTTACCTCTTGTGGATCCGAACCCACGGCCGATGTATTGCTGTTCAACGGCCATTTCACCACCCTCGACAGCCTGTATCCGAGTGTTACCGCCTTGGCCATGGCCGACGGCCGGATTTTGGCCCTAGGCGATCCCGACGAGCTCCGCGAGCAATACCGTTTTGCCCGAGAACAAGACCTCGAAGGGCGTTGGGTCTATCCCGGCTTTATCGATGCGCATTGCCATGTCGTAGCGTATGCGAAAAGCCTGCGCACCGTCGATTTGACCCAGACCCACAATGAAGCAGAGGCCGTCGAACTCCTCGTGCGCAGGGTTCGCGAAATCGAATCGGGTGCAGGACCGCTCGAAGTCATCGAAGGGTGGGGCTGGGACAATACCCAATGGCCCGACGGAGCTCTGCCAGCCTCGGAACAACTGAGCGCGGCTTTTCCCGATCGCGAAGTCCGACTGCGCCGGGTCGACGGGCACGCGCTTTGGGTCAATCAAGCCGTTTTGAAACGGTATGGAATAGAGCCGACTTCGGCGGTTGAAGGGGGCGAAATCCGCTGGTGCACCGGAGGATCTGGGGCGGTGCTGATCGACCGTGCTCAAGAATGGGTTCCCGAGGTCGAATGGAACAGGGAGGCTTTGAGCGCGGCCTTGATGGACGCAGAGCCCCATCTGCTGGCCTCGGGCCTGACCGGTGTGAACGATGCGGGATTGGACACGGCTCAGCTCTTTGTACTCCGCAGGTTGTACCGCGAAGGGCGGCTCCACCTTCCCATCAACGCCATGGCCTCCGACGATTCCGCCTCGTTCGCCTATTTTCTCGAACACGGACCCATCGAAGAAGACCGCTTCCGGGTGCGCTCGTTTAAATTTTATGCCGACGGAGCCCTTGGGTCTCATGGGGCCTTGCTCCTCGAGCCCTATGCCGACCGACCGGAGCACCAAGGACTCAGTCTCAGGAGAAGGGATTTTCTAAAAACCCGATTTACCCAACTCAAAGAAGCGGGATTTCAGGTATGTACACATGCGATTGGCGATTCTGCCAACCGACAGGTGCTCCGGCTCTATGCCGAAGTATTGGGCGATGGGGGCAACCCGAGGCGGTGGAGAATCGAACACGCCCAAGTGGTGCACCCCTGGGACTGGGCGCTCTTTGGGCAATACCGCATTTTGCCCTCGGTCCAACCCACCCATGCTGTGTCGGACGCCGATTGGGTGCTCGATCGATTGGGGACAGAACGCCTCGAACGCGCCTATGCCTATCGCAGCCTCTGGGAACAAAACAAACGGCTGCCCTTGGGCACCGACTTTCCCATCGAATCCATCGATCCGCTGCGGACCTTCCGCGCGGCCGTGTTTCGGAGCGACTCGCCCGAAGGTCGCCACCCGAGCTTGACCGCAAGTGAATCCTTGAGTCCGGAACAAGCGCTGAGGGGCATGACGCTCGACGCGGCCTATGCTCAATACCGCGACACCCAAACAGGCAGTCTTTCGGTGGGCAAATACGCCGATCTGGTGGTATTGGATGTGGATTTGCTGCATTGTACCTTGGAGGAATCGTTGCGCGCCCGGGTTCTTCAAACTTGGCTAAGAGGCGAAAAGGCCTTTGACCATCGGAGCGCAGCCGAATCAAAACCCTCCCATCGATGAGTTCAGCTCCCGCAGACGCCCGTTTCGAGGCGCTTACCCGACTGTTCGACTTCCCGCGTTATCAATTGGCCCACTGCCCTTTAGAAAAATCGCTCTCGACCAAAATCGACGGAAAATGGGTCTCGCTGTCGAGCGCCGAAGTCGTGGCCCAAGCGGAATGGTTGAGCTTGGGGTTGATGGAGATGGGGTTGCAACCCGGCGACAAGGTGGCGTTGATTAGCCACAACAACCGCTACGAATGGAACATCACGGACATCGGGGTGCTCCAGGCCGGTGGAGTCGATGTGCCGATTTACGCAACGCTCTCGGACGAGGACGTGGCCTATATTTTGAACCACAGCGAAAGCCGTTGGTGTTTTGTGTCGAATGCCGAGTTGTGGAGCAAGGTGATGCGCGTCAAACACCAATGCCCCCAGCTCGAAGCGGTCTATTGTTATTTGCCCGTCGAAGGCGGAATGTCGTGGACCCAGGTGCTCGAACGCGGACGGCGGAGCGAGCGCAGAGACGAATTGGTGCAACGCATGGCGGCGGTGCAACCGAGCGATCTCGCGACGATTATTTATACCTCGGGAACCACGGGCGTTCCCAAAGGGGTCATGCTGAGTCATTCGAACCTGGCCACCAACTCCACCCACTGCCACGACCGCATCCCCGTAACCGATGGCGCCATTGCCCTGAGTTTTTTGCCGGTTTGCCACGTCTACGAGCGCATGCTGACCTATTTGTATTGTTGGAAGGGCATACCCGTGTACCACGGCGAATCGCTCGATACGGTCGGGGACAACATCCGCGAGATCCAACCGCATATTTTTACAGCCGTTCCCCGGCTTCTCGAAAAAGTCTTTGACCGCATTATGCTCAAAGGATCGGAGTTGACGGGCGCCAAGCGGGCCTTGTTCTTTTGGGCTGTGGGGCTGGCCGAGCGCTACGACACCCTCAATCGATCGGCGTTCTACAATTTCCAATTGGGCATTGCGCGCAAGCTCATCTTCTCGAAGTGGCTCGAAGCTTTGGGAGGCAGGGTGGTGGCGGTGGTTTCCGGCAGTGCTGCGCTCAACCCAAGACTGGCGCGGATCTTCCTTGCCGCCGGCGTCAATATTCAGGAAGGGTATGGTTTGACCGAAACGTCGCCCGTGATCAGCGTCAACGGCAAATCGGAATCCGACAAGCGCATCGGATGCGTCGGTAGGCCCATTGCCAATGTGGACGTGCGGATCGCCGAAGACGGAGAAATTCTGTGCAAAGGGCCGAATGTGATGATGGGGTATTACAAAAACCCCGAACTCACGGCCGAAATTATCGACGCAGAGGGGTGGTTCCACACCGGCGACATCGGCACCCTACACCCCGACGGCCACCTGCAGATCACCGATCGCAAAAAGGAAATTTTCAAGACTTCCGGGGGCAAATACGTCGCGCCCCAGATCCTCGAAAACGCATTGAAAGAATCGCGTTTCATCGAACAAATTATGGTGATCGGCGAGGGCGAAAAGCACCCCGCTGCCCTGATCCAGCCCGACTTTGCCTTTCTCAAAGACTGGTGCGATCGGAAAAAAGTGCCCTATACCAGCCCTGAACAAATGATCGTGGAACCCCGGGTCAAAGCGCGGATTGAACGCGAAGTGGCCGAGATCAACAAGCGATTTGGACAATGGGAACAGGTCAAGAAAATCGAATTGACGCCCGATGTGTGGAGCATCGATGCGGGCCACCTTACTCCGACCCTGAAACTCAAGCGCCGCAACATCCTCAAGCGCTATGCCGGTCTGTATGAGCGGATCTACGAAAAACCCTATCCCGGAAAATAAGCGAATTCGGTTTCGGGCCTAGCGGAGTTGCCCCATGGCCTCGCTGAGTCTTTGAATCAGATGGGTCAAGGGTTTTTCGACCATCATGCGGAGCATGGGGTTGAGATCGCCGTCGAACACAAGTTGGGCTTTGGAGTGCGCCTCGTCGGTGGGCTGCACGGTGCAGATCAATCGAAAATCGATCATACCCCCTCTGGATTTCAGGGCGATGGTCCCGGGGGCAGGGTCCTCGGCCTTCATCAATTTGACGGCGGGAAAGCCCTTGAGTCCAAACGTAAAGCCATCTTCGTAGGCCTCGAATTGAACGACCTCTTCGGGCATCAGCGATTCGAAATTGGAGAACTGGCCCATATAGGCGAGCAGTTCGTCGGCAGGCTTGGCTACGGCGACTTCGGGTCCGGTAATATTCATGGCAAAGATTTCAAGAAAGCGGCACTCCGGTCCATTCCGAAGGGGCCTTGCGCCAGGTGGCAAGCAATTCGAGTTCCTCGGGGCGGATAAACGAGGTCTGAACCGCCTGTTCGAGCAAATGGGTATAATCGCTCAGCGTCTCGAGGCGGCATTCGGCCTGGGCAAAAGCGGCCTCGGCTTGCGGAAAGCCGTAAGTAAAAATGGCCACCATGCCTTCGACGTGGGCCCCTGCCTCTCTCAAGGCCCCCACGGCGCGCAAACTGCTGTTGCCCGTGCTCACCAAATCTTCGACAACCACGGTGTGCATTCCGCGCCCCAAGTGGCCTTCCACCTGATTTTTGCGCCCGTGTTCTTTGGCTTCGGGTCGAACGTACACAAAAGGAAGCTCGAGCAAATCGGCCACCAATGCCCCGATGGCAACGGCCCCCGTAGCCACACCCGCAATCAGGTCGGGGCGACCGTAGTTGCGCTGAATGACCTCCGCCAATTGCGCTTGCACATAGCGGCGGTGCTCGGGATAGGACAACAAAACGCGGTTGTCACAATAAATGGGCGACTTCCAACCCGAGGCCCACGTAAAAGGGGTCTCGGGTTGCAGTTGGATCGCCTTAATTTGAAGCAGAATTTCGGCGGTTTTTAAAGCCGATGTTCGATCGATTGCCATGCGCCAAAACTACGAACTCTATTTGCCCTCCGGACGCTTGGTTTGGTCGGAAAACCCTCCGACCGATCCGCATAGAGCGCTCAATGCCTCCGAGCAAGCGCTCTTGGAAACGGACTTTGAGGCCTTTATGACCCTCGCACTCGAGGGAGACCTCTGGATTTCCGCCGCCGATCCCGAAGGCGTTTCTCGGAACCTATTGACCCAATACCACCCGATCGAAGCCGCCGGGGGGCTGGTTCAAAATCCTACGGGGGCCATTTTGCTCATCCACCGCCTCGGGCATTGGGATTTGCCCAAAGGCAAACTCGAAGACGGAGAGCACCCCGAAGACGCCGCCTTGCGCGAGGTCGAAGAAGAATGCGGGCTGTCGGATTTGCAGTTGATTCGGTCGCTCCCCAAAACCTGGCACACCTACTTCCACGAGGGCCACTGGAAAATCAAAACCACGCATTGGTACCACCTGTTTACCGAGGACTCCCGACTTCCCGAGCCCCAAGCCTCGGAAGGCATTGAACAAGCGGTTTGGACATCCGAAGAAGCGCTATCGCCCTTGCTCCCAGAGGCCTGGCCAGCGATTCGCGCCTTGTTGGCGCAATTTTTAGACGAAGTGGACTAAAGTGAGCCCGGGGTGGAAAGACGCACTGCTTCTGGAACAAACAAGGTGTAGTCGCCCCCATTTCGAATCACATCGCGCACAATGCTGCTCGAAACGTACGACAGCCCAGAACTGGTCAGGAAGAAGACTGTTTCCATGCTCGGCATCAATTTTCGGTTGGCGTGGGCAATCGCCTTTTCAAACTCGAAATCGGCCGGGTTGCGCAATCCCCTGAGCAAAAACTGGACCCCCTTCTGTTTCATATAGTCGGCGGTTAGCCCGCTGTAGGGCTCCACCTGCACCCGGGGTTCGTCGACAAAGGTGTCGCGAATAAAACCCAGTCGCTGGGCTTCCGTAAACATATACTGCTTGTTGGCATTGGTGCCCACAGCGACCCAGACCGTGTCGAACAGGGCCACCGCCCTTCGTATCACATCTTCGTGTCCTTTGGTGATGGGGTCAAATGATCCCGGGAAAACTGCGGTCATGCGGTGCGATTGTGGAGACTGCGTTCGATAAGGGCGCCAAACAAGGCTCCGGCATCGAGACCCGAGGCGCGGATTTGTTTGGGCACAATGCTCTCGGGACCCAAACCGGGAACCGCGTTGATTTCGATAATAAACGGCCCTTCCTCGGGGTGGACAATGAAATCAACCCGGGCTATTCCTTTCAAATTCAAACGAGTATAAGCCTCCAACGCAATCGACTTTAATCGTTCGGCCAATGCGGCTTCGATGGGGGCTGGGGTAATTTCTTGCGAGGCTCCTTCGTATTTGGACGCATAGTCGAAAAACTCGTGGTCCGGGACGATCTCGGTTATGCCGAGCAATTCGGGTGTTCCCCGGTGGTCCGTGATGCCGCAACCGAGTTCCATTCCGGGCACATAGCGCTCCACGACCACTTGATCCCCATGCTCAAAGGCATAGTTGAGCGCGGCCTCCCAAGCCTCGGGGCCCTTGACCTTGCTCACCCCAAAACTGCTCCCCGAGCGGTTGGGCTTGACAAAAACCGGCCACCCGAGCGTATCGCCCACCGAAGCCGCGCTCGGAATCCGATTTCGATACACGAGGATCGAGGGAGAAACCGGCAGACCGTAATCCCGCAAAACGCTATTGCACTGAGACTTGCTAAACGTTAAACCCATTTCGAACTGTCCCGATCCGGTATAGGGAATGCCCATGAGGTCCAGATATCCCTGAAGCGGGCCATCCTCTCCCGGACTGCCGTGGATGGCGTTGAATACCACATCGATGGCATTCTCTTTGCCGCTGGAATCGGTCCAAACCCCTCGAGAACGGTCGAACTCGAACGCCTCTCCGTCGTCGATAACGTGCCACGCTTCCCGAGACACATCGAGGGCATAGACCTCGAAACGCGACCGGTCGAGCGATTCGGCCACGGCCTTGCCGCTCATTAACGAAATTTCACGCTCGGGCGAAAAACCGCCCATGGCCACCGCTACGCGTATCATGCATTGGAATCTGTAGAATCAAATGTAGGGGGTAGAAACGGTGCGTACCGCTTTGGGGGTCGGGAAATTGGAGAAGGGAATCTACCGGCGCAACCGAGTGCCTTTGCGCACCGAATGGGGGTCGGCGGTGCGTCGATCGGTAGCGATGTCTGGCATCTACGACAAAGCCCTGAGCGCGAAAAGCCCTCCCCTATCTTTGCCGCTCAAAGTACCGATGCACAACCTCCTCCACTTTCTCCGGAGCAAAACGTTTTTCGCCAATCTCGCCGTGGCCCTCGTGGGTCTGCTTCTGTTGGTCGGATTGGTCCAAGGCGCGCTCAACCTATATACCCGCCACGGTCGATACAAAGTCGTTCCTCAGGTCGAAGGGATGAGTATGGAAGCCGCCATCGCTTTGCTCAAAGACAATGGGTTGAAGTACGAGATTATCGACAGCGCCCGTTTCAACAGCGAATTTGAAGGCCATCAAGTGGTGATTCAATTTCCACCTCCCGAAGCCCAGGTCAAGCGAAATAGAGCCATAAAGCTGACGGTCAACCCGATTCGTCAACCGAGGGTAGCCATGCCCGACCTCATCGAAAAAACCGAACGCCGGGCCAAACACGATTTGGAATCGAGGGGATTGATTATCGGGAAAATCCGCTACGTGCCCAATATTGCGAAGGATGTGGTGCTCGATGTGCGCTACAAGGGTCAATCGATCAAACCCGGCACGCTACTCGATCCCGGCACTGCGCTCGAATTGGTCTTGGGGCAGGGTTTGGGCGATGTGCGCCACCCTACGCCGGTACTTTTTGGATTGGGCTATCGCGAAAGTTTGGATCGGCTTAAGTTGCTCGGAATCAATGTGGGCGTTGTGGTATTCGACACTGCTTCGACCGATACCCCCGCCTTCCGGCTGTACCGACAAATTCCCGACCCGCGCTACGAAATCGATCTGGCCGAGGGAGCCGAAATGGACCTGTGGTTTACCCAGAACCTCAATAAAATACCGACCGATACGTTACCTGTCATGGTACCTGATAGCGCCTCACTCGAATGAATTCCATGCTACTGAAGCATTTCGCCTCGCTGTTGATCCTTTGTGGCCTCAGTACCCCGGCGCTTTGGGCGCAAAAGCCCACCGAACACCTGCTCGATGCCACCGCCTTTCCAGGCAGAGCCGCTCTCGAAGTAGGGGGGAAATTGGCCATAGTCGACACCCTGAACCTGCCCTTTGCCGACGATTTCAGCGATCGGGAGGGCTATCCCAATAGCCGGCGCTGGGTCGATTCCAAGGTTTGGATCAACAATACGTATGGCCGAGACATCCCCACACTCGGGGTCGCCAGTTTTGATGGCATCGACGAAAATGGGCTGGCCTACGACCTCGCCGACAATGCCAGCGACACCTTTGCCGACGTATTGACCAGCGCCCCTATTCGCCTCGACCCGGCCTTGGTCGATGTCCGGCTCAGTTTCGAATATCAGGCCGGTGGGCGGGGAGAAGCGCCAGAAGCAAACGACCGCCTCGTCGTTGAATTTTACGCCCCCTCCGACAGCAGTTGGACCGAAGTGTGGAGCGCCAGCGGTCCGGGCTTCGACGGATTTAAATCGGCCATCGTCCCCGTCGATTCGAGCATTTGGCGCGTGCCGGGCTTTCAATTCCGCTTTGGGGCCTACGGTGCGCGTTCCGGTTCCTTTGATGTGTGGAACCTCGATTATGTACAACTCGGCGCCAACCGACCCCCAGACGACACCCTCTTTGTCGATGCGGGTTTTACGCGCGAACACCCCAGTTTGATCAATGGCTATCACGAAGTGCCGTGGAACCATATTCTCAGTGGCCCCAATCGGTTTGTGACCCAATTGGGACTGCACTACCGCAAAAACGGTCCCAGCGGTTCGGCTTCGATCAACCTCGGGCGCTATGTCATCGATCAAGACGGAACGGTGCTGGCCACCAAGAACGGAAACCCCGACAATGCCCCTCCCTATAACGTCGAGAATCTGAGAACCGTTTTGGTCGACCCCTTTGTTCTCAACCCGCCCACAGGACCCTTTACCTTGACCATTCGCTCGATTATGGACGGAGCCAACGACGGTTTCCGGACCAACGATACGATCGAAAAAATCCACCGCTTCGATCGGCACTACGCCCTCGACGACGGCAGCGCCGAACGGGTTTACGGGCTGAGCAATACCCCAGGAGCGCGGACGGCCGTGGCCTTTGCCCCTTTTCGCGCCGACAGCCTCAAAGGCCTTCAAATCTTGTTTGTCCCCACCCAGTTCGACGCCCGGCTCAACTCGTTCCGCATCGGGGTTTGGGAATACAATGCCGGTGTTCCCGGCAATCTGATCTATTTGAGCGACTCCTTGTACAAACCCGCCTATTATGGGCAGGAACAACCCATTAGCTACGCCCTGGACACGGCGGCCTTGTTTATATCCGGGCCCTTTTTTGCCGGAGTCCTCCAAACCACGGTCAACCCCCTCAATATGGGACTCGACGTCAATCAACCCGATAACGACACCACCACCTCGATTTTTTACGGAGATGCCGCCAACTGGTATGCCTCTCTGTTTCCCGGCCGACTCATTATGCGGCCCTATTTTGCCGAGCAACCCGACGACTTGGGCACCGACGATCTGCCAACCCACCGCACTCTGCGGCTTTATCCGAATCCTGCACCCCATACCACACGGCTCGATCTGCCCTTCGAAGGGGTCTGGAACGTCGAGTGGATCGATCTCTATGGACGGACGTTGTCCACGGGCGTGCTCGAAAGCGCGGGCGATTGGGATGTATCGAGACTGCCCCGGGGATTGTATTTCGTGCGGGCCACCGAGGCGCGGACCGGACAATCGCTGTCCACCTCCATGCTCAAAAATTGATGGAGGTCGAGCGCGGACGCATCGAGCCCGAATTTGATCCGATCGCCGAGGGTTTTGATGAAGGAGAAGAGTTCTTCGAGCACTTTCGGTTTACGCCCGATCCCGGTCAGCACCTGCTCCGGATTGACAAATACCTCTTCAACCTCCTCCCCCAGACTTCGAGAAACCGCATTCAGCAGGCCGCCAAAGCGGGTTCGATTTGGGTCAATGGAAAACCGGTCAAGCAAAACCACCGGGTCAAACCGGGCGAGCTTATACAGGTCGTGCTGTCCAAACCGCCCCGGCACAACGAGCTCTTGGCGGAAGACCTGCCCCTCGACATCCTGTTTCAAGACGATCACCTAATGATCATCGACAAAAAGCCCGGTATGGTGGTCCACCCCGCGCATGGACACCACTCGGGCACCTTGGTCAACGGGGTGCTCCACCTGATCCGCCAACTCCCGCCCGGCACCGCCTCCGAGCGACCAGGACTGGTGCACCGCATCGACAAAAACACCAGCGGCATTTTGGTGATCGCGCTCAACGAATACGCCATGGCGCATTTGTCGAGGCAGTTTTTTGAGCGGACCACCCACCGCCTCTACGAAGCCTTGGTCTGGGGAGCGCTCAAAGAAGACAAAGGCACCGTCGTCGCCCATGTCGGTCGCCATCTCAAGGAGCGCAAACTCTATGCGGCTTTTCCCGACGGCAGCCATGGCAAGCACGCCGTGACCCACTACACGGTCTTGGAGCGACTCGGATACCTGAGCCGGATTGAGTGCAAACTCGAAACCGGGCGGACCCACCAAATCCGCGTTCATATGCAGTCGATCGGTCATCCGCTCTTTGCCGACGATTTTTATGGAGGCGACAAGGTGGTCTATGGACCCAAAAACGGCAGCTATGCGCACTTTGTCGAAAACACCTTTCAGGTTCTGCCTCGACAGGCTTTGCACGCCAAGGTGTTGGGATTCGAGCACCCGGTCACCGGAGCGTGGATGGAATTTGAAAGTCCCTTGCCCGAAGACATGGCATTGGGGCTAGATCGCTGGCGGAACTATGCCGCGGGTTCATTGGTTTAAGGATTAAAGGACCTTGCCCCGTATTTTTAGACCACCGATGTACTTGCCCCGCTATTTGGCCCGTTTTTCCGGCTTGCTCATGCTCGTGGCAACGCTTGGGCTGCAGGGATGCCAGCCCGATGGAAACGAGGTCCCTCCTCCGGCGGCCACCGCTTATCCATGGCAAACGCCACGGGGGTTTGTTCAGCCCACCTTCCCCCCAGACAACCCCATGACCGTCGAGGGCGTGATGCTCGGTCGTCGGCTGTTTTACGACAAGCGCCTATCAGACGACAACACCCAAAGCTGTGCGAGTTGCCACTTGCAGGAAGCGGGGTTTTCGGATCCCGAGCGCTTTAGCACCGGAATAGACGGAATTCAGGGCAGCCGCAATGCCATGGCGCTCGTCAATCTGGCGTGGCAGGACTTTTTGTTTTGGGACGGACGCGAAAACAGCTTGGAGTCTCAGGCCATTCAGCCCGTAATCGACCCCATCGAAATGCACACCACCTGGCCCGAGGTCGAGGCCAAGTTGCGCGCGGACCCGCTCTATCCGGCCCTGTTTAAAAAGGCCTTTGGCAGCGACCAAATCAGCCAAGACCGCATTACCAAAGCCCTGGCGCAATTCGAGCGCAGCCTGGTTTCGGCCAACAGCAAATTCGACCGTTGGTTTCGCGGAGAAGAGACCTTTACGGCCCAGGAATTGGAGGGATATACACTCTTCAACAGCGAGCGGGGCGACTGTTTTCACTGCCACGGAGATCTCAATACCGGCCTCACTTTTGGGGCCTTTGGCAATGTGCAATTCAGCAACAACGGGCTCGATTCGACACTGGTGCCCGGCTCGGGCTACGAGCGCGTTACCGGAAACCCCGCCGACCGCGCCAAATTCAAAATACCGACGCTTCGCAACGTCGAATACACGGCGCCTTTTATGCACGACGGTCGTTTTGCAACGCTGCGGCAGGTGATCGAACACTACAACTTCGGCGGGCATCCGAGTGCGACCCTCGACCCGAATATGAAGGCGGCCGGGATAGGGCGGAATTGGAGCTTGGAAGAAAAAGATGCTTTGTTGGCCTTTATGCTGACGCTCTCCGATCCGGTCTTTTTGACCGATACGAGCTTTGCCGATCCAGAGGCCCCATAAAATCGTTCGTTTCAGTCTGGCACGGGCTTTGTAGATTCGGCTTCGTAGAACATCAATCCTACACTCCTATGAAAACAAACACCCTCGCCTCTGTCGCCTTCATCGCCCTGCTGGCGGTGGGTACCTCCTGCAAGAGCAAGAAGAAAGCCATCGAGCCCCCCAAAGGCGAAGTCGAAATGGTGCTGCCCTGCTCCGAGTACAAACCCGACTCCAAGCACTTTCGCGCTTATTCGTTTGGCGAAAGCACCGATGCCAACGTCGCCAAGAAGAAGGCCTTGAGCAATGCCCGGGCCGAACTCGCTGGTCAAATTTCGACCGTTATGAAGGTGGTGGGCGACAACTACATCAAGAGCTCTGAATTCAACAACCAAGAAGAATTGCTCGAGCGCTTTGAAGAAAACGCGCGCACGGTCATCAACGAACGCCTCGACAAAGTGGCCCCGATTTGCGATAAACTGACGCAGGTTACGGCCACGGGCAAGTTCAAGTACTATGTGGCCCTCGAGATCAGTGCCGACGATTTGCGCGAGGCGGCTTCTCAAACCTTGAGCCGCGAAGAGTCGCTCAAAATCGACTACAACTACGAGAAGTTCAAACAGACCTTCGACGAGGAAATGAAAAAACTCGAACAACAGCGCTAAAAAAGCCTGCCGTTGTAGAAACCGCCTTCGGGCGGTTTTTTTTTCATTCGCCGTTTTTTGGGACAGCTTAAAATGGGACAGCGGAAATTTCTGGGGACTAGGGAAAATAGTTCGCAGTTTACAGTTGACAGATTTAAGGATCCAGCAATGCCGTAAAGTGGATTTCTTGTTAAAGTCAGAAAATCTTTTCGGAGTCAATGCTGCGCTTGGAGACTGGTGACTGTAATCGCATTTGTCTGACAATTCATGTTTTAACAACGAAATCAGCACTTCAGTTACCAACGAGGAGACCGACCCCCAGGCGTATCAAACCTCTCGACTCCGGGCCCCGCCAGCGACGCCGAGTCGCTTCAAGCCGCAACGGCCAGTGAGCCTTGCGGCGCGACCTCGGCCAAAGCTGTAGCGGGTGGACAAGAGAGGTTGCGCCGGTCTAAAAAAGCTCCTTTCTTTCCTTCTTTCTTTGGAGCAGCAAAGAAAGAAGGCCCCCGCGGCAGCGGAGTGCACATCAGAGTCGTAGAGAGGGAATGAACAGCGCAGGCTTATCTCCACTCCTACATTTAAATCGTACCGCCGCGATGCATCGCGGCCCTACAGAATGCTCATCGGCGTAGCCGGAAGACTTCGACCATAGACCCGTCTATACATCATATGTTTCTTAGTCAATCAATCTACTGTAGGCATTGATTCTTTAGAAGGCAGTTCCTTGAATTGACTAAAAAACACCTCTCATCAGAAGTATTCCTAGACCCGTTTTTTATCAATAAACTATGCGTGCATAATAAAAAAGGACTACCTTCGAAGGGTGAAGCCCGAAGAAACCATCGACTTTCAACTCAAGACCACTTGGCAAACAGTGGCTCGGATGTACAATGAACTCGCGTCTTCGTACGGCTCGACAATGGTTTCCGGTTATGTTTTGCTCAACATCGAACCCGAAGGCAATCCCTCGACCTCGCTCGGCCCCAAAATGGGATTGGAACCCACGGGTTTGAGCCGCATTCTCCGTCAACTCGAAGAGCGCGGTCTCATCGTACGGCGCAAAAACCGACTCGACGGAAGGGTGGTGATGATCCACTTGACCTCGGAAGGGCTGATTTATCGCGAAAAAGCCCGCAAAGCCGTCTTGGAATTCAACGAACGACTGCGCCAGCAACTCACCCCCGAACACTGGAACCTCTTTTTTACGCTGATGAAAACGATTCGCCACACCGCCGAAGCAACGGCCATCGAAACCCTGCCCTCCCTATGAACCGCATTGTGAAAAAAACCGCCGTCCTCGGATCGGGGGTCATGGGCTCCCAAATTGCCTGTCACCTCGCCAATGTCGGCTTCGAAGTGCTTTTGCTCGACCTGCCCGGGGGCGAGGCTGGGACGCCCGACCGGAACAAAACCGCCTCGGACGCGCTGGCCAAAGCCATCAAAATGAACCCGGCCCCGCTCTATGACGCTCGATTTGCCGAGCGCATCCGCTGTGGCAATTTTGAAGACGATTTGCCCCGGCTCAAGGACGTCGATTGGATTGTCGAGGCCATTGTGGAGCGCATCGAACCCAAACAATCGCTGTACGAACGCATCGAGGCGGTGCGCAAACCGGGGAGTTTGATCACCACCAACACCTCGGGCATCCCGATCGCACTGTTGTCGGAGGGCCGCAGCCCTGATTTTGCCGCGCACTTTTGCGGAACCCACTTTTTCAATCCACCGCGCTATTTGCGGCTGTTCGAGCTCATTCCGGGCCCCAAAACCCAGCCCGAAATCCTCTCGTTTTTCGAAGACTTTGGGTCGCGCATCTTGGGCAAAGAAGTGGTCTTGGCTAAAGACACTCCGGCGTTTATCGCCAACCGAATCGGGGTGTTTTCGATGGTCGACCTGTTTCACGATATGCGCAGCAGCGGGCTGAGCATCGAAGACGTCGATGGACTGACGGGCACCCTGATGGGCCGTCCCAAATCGGCCACGTTCCGCACCTGCGACGTGGTCGGGCTCGACACCTTGGTGCACGTAGCCCGTGGACTCAAAGACCACTGCCCGAACGACGAACAACACGAGCGCTTTACCCTGCCCTCCTACATCGACCAAATGATGGGTCAAAACCGGCTGGGGAGCAAGACGGGAGCGGGTTTTTATCGAAAAAACGAACAGGGCGATATCGACGTGCTCGATCTCGAGACCCTCGAATACCGACCCTCGGTGCGCAAGCGGTTTGCGTTGGTCGACACGCTCAAAACGACCGAGCGCATTCTGGACCGCTGGGCCATGGCGATAGAAGGCGAAGACGAAGCCGCTTCTTTTTTTCGGCGGATGCTCGGCGGATTGTTTTCGTATGCCAGCCACCGGATTCCCGAGATCGCCGAAGAACCGGTTCAAATCGACCGGGCACTCAAGGCGGGATTTGGATGGGAACACGGCCCCTTTGAGCTCTGGGACCGCATCGGGGTACAAAAGGGCCGTCAACTGGCCGAGGCACTGGGCCGCAGCGTGCCCGACTGGGTCATGGAACTCGAGCGGAGCGGAAAGGGCTTTTACCAGCTTGAAAACGAACAGCGCTCGGGCTATGTGCCCCACCTTCGAACCCATCGCTCCGATACCGCCTCGGAGGGACTCATCAAACTCGACTGGATCCGGGGGTCCCGAACCTTGTGGACCAATGGCGATTGCTCGATTCTCGATCTGGGCGATGGCATTCTCGACTTTGAGATCCACAGCAAGATGAACACCCTCGGTGCGTCGGTTTTGTCCGGGCTGCATCGGGCGCTCGATCTCGCGGAACAGCAGTATCGCGGTTTGGTGATTGGGAACGAAGGCGCGCATTTTTCGGTGGGGGCCAATTTGGCGATGGTGTTGATGATGGCCGCCGACGAAGACTGGGACGAACTCGGATTCGCGGTCAAGTATTTCCAAGACACCACGATGCGCCTGCGCTATTCGGGCATTCCAACCGTTGTGGCGGTGCACGGAATGACCTTTGGCGGGGGCTGCGAAATGAGCCTCCATGCCGATGCCGTGCAAGCCGCGGCCGAAACCTATATCGGACTGGTCGAATTCGGGGTCGGGTTGATTCCCGGGGGCGGCGGCACCAAGGAGCTGACGGCCCGGGCCTCTGAGCGCTACCTCAAGGACGATGTGGAACTCAATGCGCTGCGCGAATACTACCTGACCATCGCCATGGCCAAGGTGGCCACCTCGGCCCACGAAGCGTTTGCGCACAAATTGCTGGTTCCCGGCCGCGACCGCGTCAGCATCAACAAAGACCGCTTGATCGCCGATGCCAAGCGCAAGGCCTTGCTGCTCGCCGAAGAAGGCTATGTTCAACCCGCTCCGAGAAAGATCAAAGTATTGGGACGAACGGCGCTCGGGATGTTTGCCGCAGGCTCGTTTGCGATGCTCGAAGGCGGCTATATCAGCGCTCACGACCGGCTCATCAGCCAGAAACTGGCGTGGATCATGGCGGGAGGCGATCTCTCTGAACCCACTGAGGTCAGCGAATCTTATCTGCTCGAATTGGAGCGCGAGGCGTTCCTGAGTTTGTGCGGCGAACGCAAAACCCTCGAGCGCATTCAACATATGCTCAAAACCGGCAAACCCTTGCGCAACTAATCATGAGTCAAGAAGCCTATATCGTAGCCGCCAAGCGGAGTCCCGTGGGCAAAGCCCCGCGCGGAACCCTGCGCTTTTACCGCCCCGACGACCTCGCCGCCGAAGTGATCCGGGCGGTGTTGGCCGATGTCCCCCAACTCGACCCCCAGCGCATCGACGACGTGTTGGTGGGCAATGCGATGCCCGAGGCCGAACAAGGACTCAACGTGGGTCGGCTCATTTCCTTGCTCGGATTGGATACCGTGGAAGTTCCCGGGGTCACCGTGAATCGCTATTGCGCCAGCGGTTTGGAAACCATTGCGATGGCCGTGGCCAAAATCCGTTCGGGCATGGCGGAATGCCTTCTGGCCGGTGGGGCCGAGTCGATGAGCTATATCCCCATGGGGGGGTGGAAAGTAAGCCCGAACTATACGGTGGTGCAGACGCATCCCGACTGGTACAACAATATGGGACTCACTGCCGAGGCAGTGGCCCAGCAATACGGCGTTTCCCGAGAAGACCAGGACGCTTTTGCCCTCGAATCGCACCGCAAAGCGCTCCATGCCTTGGCCGAGAACCGCTTTGCCGAGCACACCGTACCCCTCGAGGTAGCCCAGGTGGTCTTGAACGACCAAAACAAGCGCGTTACCCAGACCCGGACGTTTGCCCAGGACGAGGGCCCGCGCGCCGACACCACTCCCGAAGCCCTTGCCCGGCTCAAGCCCGTTTTTGCCGCCAAAGGCAGCGTAACCGCGGGCAACTCTTCCCAGACCAGCGACGGGGCAGCCTTTGTACTCGTGATGAGCGAGCGGATGGTGAACGAACTCGGAATCAAACCCATAGCCCGTTTGGTAAGCTATGCCGCAGCCGGGGTCGAACCCCGCATTATGGGTATTGGTCCGGTCGCCGCCGTGCCCAAAGCCCTGCGACAAGCCGATCTCAGCCTCGGCCAAATCGACCGGATTGAATTGAACGAAGCCTTCGCCTCCCAGTCGCTGGCGGTGATCCGCACCCTGGGTCTGGACCCCGACACGGTGAATCCGAACGGAGGCGCCATTGCGCTCGGCCACCCGCTCGGCTGCACCGGCGCCAAGCTCAGCGTCCAGCTGTTCAGCGAACTCCGGCGCACCCAGTCCCGCTATGGCCTCGTAACGATGTGCGTCGGCACCGGACAAGGCGCCGCAGGCATTTTTGAGCGTTTGGACTAACCCCTCTTTGAACACCCCATTCTTCACCCTTTCCTTTCTATGAATCCCAATACGCAGCGCGGAAGCGCTTTCCTGATCGAAGACCTCGACCCTCAGCGCATTTTTATACCCGAGGAGTTTACCGAGGATCAAAAAATGATGGCCGATTCCACGACCGAATTCATCGATCGGGAAGTGTGGCCCCAAAAGCACCGATTCGAAGCCCACGACTACGACTTTACGTTTGATTTGATGCGCAAGGCGGGCGAAATGGGGCTTCTCGGCATCTATGTCCCCGAGGCCTATGGCGGACTGGGCATGGGCTTCAACACGGCCATGTTGGTCTGCGACCGCATCAGCGGGGCGAGCGGATCGCTGTCGACAGCCTATGGGGCGCACACCGGCATCGGGATTTTGCCGGTTCTGCTCTATGGAAACGAAGAACAAAAAGCCCACTATCTGCCCAAATTGGCGAGCGGGGAATGGATCGGCGCCTACTGCCTGACCGAACCCGGAGCCGGGAGCGATGCCAACAGCGGCAAGACCCGGGCGGTGCCCTCGGCCGATGGCACATCGTATTCGATTACGGGTCAGAAAATGTGGATTTCGAATGCGGGTTATGCGCAGTTGTTTATTGTTTTCGCCAAGATTGAAGACGACAAAAACCTGACCGCTTTTCTCGTGGAACGCGACAATCCGGGGTTGAGTTTGGGCGAAGAGGAGCACAAAATGGGCATCCGCGCCAGCTCTACGCGTCAGGTGTTTTTTACCGATTGCGTGGTGCGCGCCGACCGGATGTTGGGCGAGCGCAACGGGGGTTTTAAAATCGCCATGAATGCCCTGAATGTGGGGCGCATTAAATTGGCCGCGGCCTGCCTCGATGCCAACCGCCGCATTCTTCGCGCATCGGCCGAATATGCGCTCCAACGGCATCAATTTGGACAGCCCATTGCCCAATTTGGTGCCATTCAGCAGAAACTTGCGACCATGGCCATGCTGCACTTTGCGAGCGAAAGTGCCACCTATCGGGCCGGACAAGACATCGAAAATGCCATCGTTGCCCTCGAGGCCACGGGTATGGATCCCCAGCAGGCCAAACTCAAAGGGGTTGAAGAATTTGCGGTGGAATGCGCCTTGCTCAAGGTGCATGCCTCCGAAGCCGGCAGTTGGATTGTCGACCAAGGGGTTCAGATCTATGGCGGTATGGGTTATTCGGCCGACGCCCCCATGGACAGCGCCTATCGCGATATGCGGATTGCGCGCATTTACGAAGGCACCAACGAGATCAACCGCATGCTGAGCGTGGGGATGTTGCTGAAGAAAGCCTTGAAGGGCGAGTTGGATTTGATGGGGCCGGCCATGAAGGTCGGAGCCGAACTGCTCGAACTGCCTTCGTTCGAAGGACCCGATCCCGAGGTGTTATTGAGCGAGGAGCGAGAAAGCCTTGCCCAGCTTAAAAAAGCCTTCCTGATGGTGGCCGGAAAAGCCGTGGAACAATTCGGTCCGGGCATCGAGGACGAACAAGAAGTGCTGATGGCGGCCTCGGATGTGCTGATTCAGATCTATGTCTTTGAATCGGTGCTGGGCCGGGCGCTCAAACTGGCCGCGGAAAAAGGACCTGAAGCGGCGGCCCAGGAAATCGATTTGGCGCGGTTGTATCGGTACGAAGCGATCGAGGTAGCGCAGCGCAGCGCCCGAGAGGCGATTTCGAGCTTTGCCGAGGGCGATATGCAACGCATGCTGTTGATGGGGCTCAAGCGATTTACCAAAATCCGCACCCTGCACAATCTCAAAGATTTGCGTAGACGCGTAGCCCAGCGGGTTTTGGCAGGAGTCGCTTCTTAAAACGCAGTGTGGAAGGCGGTCTACAAAACCGCCCCGGTCAATTCCAGCCTCCGGGTGCAGAGCGCGATTTCTTCGGGAACGTGGTTGGACCCCACCATCAGGCTGCGGCCGTCGAGGTGGTCGTCGAGCAGTCGACCATACCAAGCGCGTCCTGCGGCATCGAGGTTGGAACAGGGTTCGTCGAGCAAGAGCAAATCGACCTCGCTGAGCACGGCGAGCGCCAGTTTGACCCGCTGTTTCATACCCGAACTCAAACTCGACACCCGCTGATTCGGAGCCAAAATCAATCCGAGGATATCCCGAAACTCCTCGAAATCGAGATGGTTTCGAAAAGGGCGAAAACCGCGCTGAAAATCAAAGTGTTCGGCCACGGTCAGTTCTTCAATGAGCTCGGCATAGGGCGCGGCAAATCCCATGCGAAAGCAGGCCGCTTCGGCCTCCACAACCCCCTCTTCGGTCTGGTACACAAGGCGACCTGATCGGGGGCGAAGCTGACCCGAAACCAGCTTGATCACCGTCGATTTGCCCGAGCCATTCGGCCCCAAAATGGCCATGCGCTCGCCCGATTCTAGCGCAAAATTGAGCTGGCGAAAGAGGATTTTTCCGGGAAAGACAACCGAGATCGATTGGGCCTCAACCCGCATTCTTGGTCAACATAAAGCCCTTCATAATACCGCGTTGCGAATTGCGGATAAACTGCAAAATCTCGTCGCGTTCTGGGGTGGCATCCAGCTCGGTTTCAATGATTTCCGAGGCCTGGGTCGTATTGTAATTCTTTTGGAACAGAATGCGGTAAATGCTTTGAATCGCGTTGATTTGATCCGAGCTAAAGCCCCTTCGGCGCAGTCCCACCGAATTGACGCCCACATAGCTCAAGGGTTCTTTGGCGGCTTTGACGTAGGGCGGAATGTCTTTTCGGACCAAAGAACCGCCACCGATCATGGCGTGGGCCCCGATGTGGATAAACTGATGCGCGGCCGAAAGCCCGCCCAAAATGGCCCATTCGTCGATGGTGACGTGCCCGGCCAAGGACACCCCATTGACCAAAATCACATGGTCGCCAATGATGCAATCGTGGGCCACGTGGGCATAAGCCATAATCAAACAGTGCTTGCCGATTACGGTCTTGCCCAAGGCCTTGGTACCCCGGTTGATGGTGACGCACTCGCGAATGGTCGTATGATCGCCAATCACAACCAAACTGTCTTCGCCTTCAAATTTGAGGTCCTGCGGAATGGCCGAAATCACCGCCCCCGGAAAAATTCGGCAGTTCTTGCCGATGCGGGCGCCTTCCATAATCGTTACGCTGCTCCCAATCCACGTCCCCTCGCCGATCTCGACGTTTTTGTGGATGGTCGTAAAGGGCTCGATCACCACGTTCGAGGCGATTTTGGCCGAGGGATGTACGTAGGCGAGCGGCTGATTCATGGATTCGGTTTATTGCTTGTCTCGGGCGATTTGCGCCATCAATTCCGCTTCTGTAACGAGTTTGTTGCCCACAAAAGCCTGTCCTTTCATTTGAATGATGCCCCGGCGCATAGGCGACATCATCCGCAGTTCGAAAAGGAGCGTATCGCCGGGTACCACTTTGTGCTTAAAGCGCACATTGTCGATTTTGACAAAATAGGTCAGGTAGTTCTCTGGATCGGGATAAAAACTCAGCGCCAAAATGCCGCCGACCTGCGCCATGGCTTCGATGATGAGTACGCCTGGCATGACCGGAGCCGAGGGAAAATGCCCCACGAAAAAGGCCTCGTTCATCGTGACATTCTTGATCCCGATCACGTGGGTATCGCTGAGCTCCATGATTTTGTCGACGAACAAAAACGGAGGGCGATGCGGCAACATTTTCATTACCTGGTTGATGTCCATCAGGACGGGCGCCTCGGGATCGTACTTGGGGATGCCGATGCGGCCCTCTTTCCGGACTTTTTCGAGCAAGAGTTTGGCGAAATCGGTGTTGCCTTTGTGCCCTGGACGCCGCGCGAAAAAACGCCCCTTGAGCGGTCGGCCCACCAAGGCCAAATCGCCGATCACATCGAGGAGTTTGTGCCGGGCCGCTTCGTTGGGATAGTGGAGTTCGAGATTGTCGAGAATGCCGTTCGGCTTTACGGCCACATCGTCTTTGCCGAAGGCTTTTTTCAACTTTTCCATCGACTCGGGGTTCGGACTCTTGTCGACATATACGATGGCGTTGTTGAGATCGCCCCCCTTGATCAACCCGTTGTCGAGCAGGTACTCGAGTTCGTGTAAAAAGCTAAAAGTCCGCGCTTTGGCAATATGCTCGACAAAGTCCGACATCTGCTCGATGTTCGCATTTTGACTGCCCAAAACGTCGGTGTGGTAATCGACCAACACCGTAACCGAAAAGCCGTCGTAGGGCATCCCGATGATTTCGACCCCTTTGACGGGATCGGAATACTGAACCAAATCCTGCAGGATCAAATAGTCGCGGGCCGCGTGCTGTTCTTTGATGCCGGCCGAGGCAATGGCCTCGACAAAACCGATGGCACTCCCGTCCAAAATCGGGGGTTCGGGGGCATCGAGTTCGATCAGACAATTGTCGAGTCCCATGCCCACCAAGGCCGCCAACACATGTTCCACGGTGTGGACAAAGGCGGCGCCTTTGCGAAGCGTCGTTCCCCGCTCGGTTTCGGCTACGTTGACCGCGAGGGCTTCGATTTCCGGTTGTCCTTCGAGATCGGTGCGGCGAAAGCGGAATCCGGTTCCCTCGGCCGACGGAGACAGCCGCATATGAACCTCGTTGCCGGTGTGGAGTCCCACTCCGTGCACCTCGACCGGTTTGGCGAGGGTATGCTGTACTGCTTCGTTCATTGGGAGGTTGAAGTATCGGAATCAGCGGAAAAACCGCGCATCCATTGTGGCAGTTTCCGAAAATACACATAGGCCCTTTGATAGGCCTTAAAGTCGAATGCGGGCGAACCCTGAACCACCGCCCCATCGGGAAGGCTTTGACCCACCCCGCTTTGCGCCGCAATGCGCACTCGGTTTCCGATGGTGATGTGGCCCACAATACCCACCTGACCCCCGATCATGCAGTTCGCCCCGATTTTGGCCGAACCGGCTATGCCACACTGTGCGGCGATCACCGTGTTTTCTCCAATTTCGACGTTGTGCGCAATCTGAATCAGGTTGTCGAGTTTGACGCCTTTGCGCAGAATGGTCGAGCCCAAAGTGGCGCGATCGATGGTAGAATTGGCGCCGATTTCGACCCCGTCTTCGACCACCACATTGCCAATTTGGGCCACTTTGTTGTAGCTGTCGGCCTGATTGGGGGCAAAGCCAAACCCATCGCCCCCGAGCACGACGCCGGCGTGGAGGGTCACTTGGTTGCCAATGACGGTGTCGTGGTAGATCCGAACCCCGGGAAAGATCTGAACATCGTCTCCGATCCGCACGTTGTCGCCAATAAACACCTGGGGATGAATCCGGACGTTTCGGCCCAACTGCACATTCCGACCGATGTAGACAAAGGCGCCGATGTAGGCGTTCTCTCCGATCGAGGCGCTCGGATCGATGGAAACCGGCTGTTCGATCCCCGTTCGAACGGGGCGGGCCTGTTCGTAGCGCGCCAGCAATCGCGCAAAGCTTTGGTAGGGGTCCTCGACCGCGATCAAGGTGGCGGAAACCGGCTGTTCGGGTCGAAATTCCTTGGAAACGATCACCACAGACGCCTTGGTCTTGTAGATGTAGGGGGTGTATTGGGGGTTGGCGAGAAAGCTCAGCCCCCGCTCGTCTCCCTCTTCAATTTTACACAGGTGATCTACCTGTGTGCCTTCTTCTCCGACAACGGTTCCATCGAGGAATTCAGCCAATTGCGCCGCGGTAAACTGCATAGAATATCTCAGAATGGGGTCAAAAGTAGGAAAAGCGCGGCGCGGGCACAGCACCCCGCCTCTACAAGTATCGCTCAAGGTTTGAGCAAAGGACGAATTTCTTTGGGATAGCAGATAAAATGCCTGGCCACGGTATTGGACAAGGCGCTCAAATTGAGCTGATCAGCGGCCTCCGCCCAGTCCACCGTATGCCCGTCTTTGTACAGCAGCGCGATGCGGTTTTGGGAGGCATCGTAGGCGCTGTTCGAAATGGAATCGACCCGAACTAAAAAGGCTTCTTCGCCGGCCTGAAAATGAAAATAGGCGCGGGTGGCTTCCAAGACTTTCTGTTTATAGGCCTCGGAAATGGGCTCGTTGTGCAGTTCGATGCCGAGCAGATTTCGATCGATCAAGCGATGCGAAAGATTGGAGAGCAAGACATCTTCGTGCAAACACCACTCTTTGATGGCACTGAGCACGTCGTAGTCGTCGAGGCGCGCAAATTGCTGCAGCCAACTCGGATCGCGCTCAAAATCGATCGAACCCTCGGGTGCCGTCAAAAAGCGCAGCAAAGCGGTGCTGCCAAACAGCTTTCCCCCTTTAACCGCTACGTTTTTGGCGCGGTTTAAAATCATCATCAACAAGAATTCGGCCGATAGCACGGTTTTGTGCAAATAGACTTGCCAATACATCAGCCGGCGGGCAATAATGAACTTTTCGACCGAATAAATGCCCTTGGATTCGACGACCAATTCGTCTTCGTGCACATTGAGCATAGTGAGCAAACGCTCGCTGTTGATCTGCCCCTCGCTAACGCCGGTATAAAAACTATCGCGCCTCAAATAGTCGAGCCGGTCCATATCGAGCTGAGACGAGATGAGTTGGTGCAAAAAACGACGGGGATAGCGCCCTTCAAAAATGTCGATGGCCAGTCCCAATTGCCCCGAAAACTGCCGGTCCAAATCGCGCATAAAATGGGCCGACAACTGCTCGTGGTCGGTGGGTACAATGCTGTGCTCCAACGCGTGAGAAAACGGACCGTGTCCAATGTCGTGCAGCAAAATCCCGATGCAGACCGCTTCTTCTTCGGCCTCGCTGATGTCGTGCCCCTTGCGCCGCAGTACCTCGACGGCTCTCATCATCAGGTGCATAGCGCCCAAAGCGTGGTGAAAACGCGTATGATAGGCCCCGGGATAGACCAACCAACTCAAACCCAGCTGGGCAATTCTTCTAAGCCGCTGGAAATAGGGGTGTTCTACCAAATCAAACAAGGTTTGACTCGGAAGTGTAATGAAACCGTATACCGGATCGTTTAAGATTTTGTGGACTTTCGCCATGCCATCGGGTTGACTGTATGCGGTCGACCGGTGCGAAGTACGCAGAAAATCCCAAGCCCCACCCAATCTCTATGGACGCTGAACGCATATTGTGGATCGACGACGAAATCGAATTGCTCAAACCGCATTTGATCTTTTTGCGTTCCAAAGGATACGAAGTCGATACGGCCACCAATGGCCACGATGCCCTCGAGCGCATCGAACAAAACCGCTACGATTTGATCTTTCTCGACGAGAATATGCCGGGGATGGGGGGACTCGAAGCCCTGGGCAAGATCAAAGCCCTCCGCGCCTCCTTGCCTGTGGTGATGGTGACCAAGAGCGAGGAAGAACACCTGATGGAAAGCGCCATTGGGGCGCAGATCAGCGATTATTTGATCAAGCCGGTCAATCCCAACCAATTGCTGCACAGCCTCAAGAAAAATCTGCAGGCGCGCAAGCTGGTCGATGCGCATACCGAACAGGGCTATCAGCAAGAATTCCGGCAGTTGGCGATGGACATGGGGAATGTGTCCGACTTCGAAGGCTGGGCCGAACTCTATCGCCGTTTGGTGCGCTGGGATCTCGAACTCGAACGCCTCGGAGATGGGGCGATGCGCGAAATTTTCGACGCCCAAAAGCAAGAAGCGAACTTGTTGTTTCGACGCTTTATCGAGCGCAATTATGCCGATTGGATTCAAGACGGTGCCCAGGCCCCTGATTTGAGCCATACGCTCCTGCAGCGCAATTGGCTGTCCGAAATTGGAAAAAAAGGACCGCAGTTTCTCGTGGTGATCGACAATATGCGCTACGACCAATGGAAGGTGATCGAGCCCGAAATCGGCGATCTGTTCCGGGTAGAAAGCGAAAAGATGTACAGCAGCATTTTGCCCACGGCCACCCAGTATGCACGGAACAGCTTGTTTGCTGGACTCATGCCGCTCGCCATCAAAAACAAGTATCCGCAGTGGTGGATCGACGAGCAGGACGACGAAAGCAAAAACCAATTTGAAGGCGCCCTCTTTCAGGAGTGGCTTAAGCGCAACGGCAAGGGCGAACTCAAGGTGGCCTATCACAAAGTGGTGCAGTTGGCCTACGGCCGCAAACTCGTCGACAACTTCAAGGATTTGTTGCGGAACGATGTGGTGGTGATCGTCTACAACTTTGTCGATATGCTGAGCCATGCCAAGACCGAAATGGAGGTCATCAAGGAATTGGCCGACAACGACAAGTCGTATCGCTCGCTGACGCGCAGTTGGTTTCTCAATTCGCCTCTGTATGAATTGCTGCGCAAAATGGGCGAAATGGGGGCCGATGTAGCGCTGACCACCGACCATGGGACCATCAACGTCGACCAACCGATCAAAGTGGCGGGCGAGCGGAACCTGAATTCGAACCTCCGCTATAAAGTGGGCCGCAATTTGGGGTATGAGGAGAAAGACGTGGTCGTGTTTAAAAAACCCGAAGCCATCCAATTGCCGGTTCCCGTGCCCGGAAGTCACTTTCTCTTTGCCCGAGAGGCCGACTTCTTTGCGTATCCGAACAACTACAATCACTATGTCAAATACTACCGGAACACTTATCAGCACGGGGGCGTTTCGATGGAGGAAATGCTGATTCCGTTTATTCGACTAAAGGGTAAAGGGTAGGACGGACGCGGAAAAGGAACGGGATTAGATTCCGGATGCTTCTGGGTAAAGATTTTATTCGTTCAGTTCGAGTTTTAGACTTGTGGAAAATGAAAACTATCAGTGATAAAAGGAGGGTCCTACAAGATATACCCTGGTCTTCGGGTCGATGCCTTCCGGCTACGCCGATGAGCATTCAAAGTTCGCCTGCGCTGTTCATTCCCTCTCTACGACTCTAGTATGCACTCCGCTCCCGCGGTGGGCTTCTTTCTTTGCTGCTCCAAAGAAAGAAGGAAAGAAACGAGCTTTTCAGTCCGGCGTGGCGCTCTCTTGTCCACCCGCTAGCGCTTTGGCCGAGGTCGCGCCGCAAGGCTCACTGGCCGTTGCGGCTTGGTGCGACTCGGGGTCCCGGAGTCGAGAGGCCTTAGACACCTTGGTAGCTGGGCATCTCGTTGATCTTTAGCGAAATTAAGTCATTGTAGGACTGTCAATTTTAAAAGAACATTCTGAACTATTTTGAGTTTGCAGTTAGGATTTCTCACTGAAAAAAAATCGCTTCAGTTTCATTGCGCATTTTTCGCAGTGTCCCTAAAAATTTCCGCTGTACAATTACTCTTTACGCGGAGCTCGGTGACGCACTGTCTTTTAAGATACCCGCGCTTAACTTTGGCCACATCTACCAAACGACCGCTTTTTATGGCATCTACCGCCGACATCCGCAACGGACTGTGCATCGACCACGATGGTCACCCATTTCAGATCATTGAGTTCCTGCACGTCAAACCCGGCAAGGGCGCCGCTTTTGTGCGCACCAAAATGCGGAATTTGAACAATGGACGGGTGTTGGAACACACCTTTCCTTCTGGGGCTAAACTGACCGAAATCCGGGTCGAAACCCGCGATTATCAATATCTCTACAAAGACGGAGAGGGCTTTCACTTCATGAACAACGACGACTTTAACCAAGTGGTCTTGCCCGAGGCGGTCATCAACGCCCCTCAGTTTTTGAAGGAAGGGATGAACTGCATGGTGGTATTCCACGCCGACGAAGAACGCCCCTTGTCCTGCGATCTTCCAACCACAGTTACCCTCGAAATTACCTATACTGAGCCGGGGCTCAAGGGCAATACCGCGACCAACGCGAGCAAACCCGCCACGGTCGAAACCGGAGCCGAAATTCGGGTGCCTTTGTTCATTGAGCAGGGCGAGCGCATTGTGATCAATACCCTCGACGGTTCTTACCGCGAACGCGCCAAATAAAGCGAACCGATGAAGTTGCCCGAAGTCTGGAGATTGGAGGACATCGCCCAATTGTTGGGCTGCGATTTTGTAGGAACTCCGGATTTTCCGGTTCGGGGATTCAACGAAATCCACCGGGTAGAAGAGGGCGACATCGTGTTTGTCGACCATCCGAAGTACTACGAAAAGGCGCTGAACTCCGCGGCCACCGTGGTTTTGATCAATCAGGAAGTCGAAGCCCCCAAGGGAAAAGCGCTATTGTTGAGCGAGGACCCCTTTCGCGATTTCAACAAACTCCACACCCGATTCAACCCCTTTCGGGCTTTTTCGGCGAGTATAGCGCCGACTGCGGTCATTGGAGAAGGGACTTGGGTCGGACCGAATACCGTGGTGGGCGACGGAGTGCGCATTGGCCGAGACTGCTGGATCCACCCGAATGTCGTGCTCCTGCCCGGAACCGAAATCGGAGACCGCGTTGTGATTCAGGCGGGTTGCGTTCTGGGTTCCGATGCCTTCTACTACAAAAAGCGCCCTTCCGGATTTGACCGTTTGTTGTCGAGCGGACGGGTCATTCTCGAAGACGATGTGGAACTGGGTGCCGGGTGCACCATCGACCGTGGGGTGACCCACGACACCCGCATTGGCCAAGGCAGCAAACTCGACAACCAGGTTCAAATAGGCCACGACACCGTTTTGGGCGAGCGCTGTTTGCTCGCGGCCCAGGTCGGGGTGGCGGGCTGTGTCACCATTGGTCACGGTGTGACCCTCTGGGGACAAGTGGGCGTTACGAGTGGTATTGAAATCGGCGACAAAGCCGTGGTGTTAGGGCAGTCGGGGGTCACCAAATCGCTCGAGGGCGACAAGACCTATTTTGGCAGTCCCGCTTCTGAAGCCCGTCGTCTGTATCGGGAACTCGCCAGTTTGCGGGTCTTGCCCGAAATCATCGAGCAACTCGATTTGGAACTCTAACCGGCTCTATCCTTAGACTTAAGGCTGGGCCAGATCGCGCACGCAGCGAAATCCGAGGTGGCTCTGTCCCGAATCAAAACTGGACGCCATGCGCGACGTGGGGCGATAGTTCGAACAGTACTGCTCGCTGCACAAAAAGGAGCCGCCCTTAATGACCCGTTTTTCGCTCGCATAGGGATCGTTGGGGTCAAAGCTCGCCGAGGGCCCCTTGGGGTTGTGGCAGTGCGTTCCGTCGGCATACAGGGTTTTGGTATCGGGTCGGTAGAAATCGGAAGTCCATTCCCAGACGTTGCCAATCATATCGTAGATACCGCGTTGGTTGGGGGGGAAGCTCCGAGCCGGGGCAGTGCACTCAAATCCATCGGCCACCGTATTGCGGTGGGGAAAATCGCCCTGAAAAAAATTCGCGAGATAGCGGCCCTCAGGGGTGATTTCGTCTCCCCAAGAATAGCGCGCTTGCTCGGCAGAACCCCGAGAAGCATACTCCCATTCCGCCTCGGTGGGCAGCCGCTTTCCGGCCCATTGGGCATAGGCCAAAGCGTCTTCGTAGGCGATGTGTACCACGGGGTGGTCCTCCCTTCCCTTCCACGTCGAACCTGGACCTTCTGGCGCTTTCCAATGGGTTCCCGGCACCCAACGCCACCAACCGCTGATGTTGTCTAAAGGCACCGCTTGGGTAGGGGGCGTAAACACCAAAGCCCCAGGCACCAGCAGGCTGTCTGCCGGCCGGGGTGCGCCCTCGGGGAGCTCCTTTTTCAAGGTTTCCCAATCGAGGGGGCGCTCGGCGAGGGTTACATAACCCGTCGCTTCGACAAACCGCGCATATTGGGCATTGGTTACTTCGGTCGGGTCTATGTAGAACGAGCTCACCTCGATGCGCACTGCAGGGCCCTCGTGTTCTTCGGCAAACGCCTCTTCGCTGCCCATCACAAACCAACCCCCTTCGATCAACACCATCGAAGAATCAAAGGGGGCGCGGGCGGATTCGGGTGTCGCAACCGTTTCGGAATCAGCCGAATTCTCGGAATTCTGCGCACAGGCTCCGACCATCATCAAAACCGCAAGGGACCCTACAAAAGGGGTGCGTACAAAGCGCATAGCGTAGTGGGTGTAAGGGTTCAAAGTTCGCACAAGCCGAGGCGCATTGGTTGATTGACCTTTAACAACGCCAATGCCGTTGCGCAGCCCAACCCAACAATCGGGATTTCCAACTCTGGGTTCCCGCTCTGTAGGCGTCTACCGCTCGGGCAAACTCGGAGCGCCCGTGTAAAACCCGAGCGCGCTCGTACTGTTTTCGAAGACGCGCCTTTTCGAGGGTCGCCTCGTCGATGTTCCACAGCACGGCCCTTTCCCGCAACAATCGATCGACCCGTTCGAGGTGTTCTTCGAGTCGAGAAGACATGCCCCCGGTTCGGTAGCCCCCGAGCGGCTCTGATAGACAGCCCAGCTTGGCACCATGCACCAAAAGCCGCATCCATAGATCGAGGTCTTCGACCCCCAGCCACTCCCGGCCTTCGAGAAACCCGCCAACCGCGAGCAATTGCGAACGACGCACCACCACCGAACTGGGAATGATGGGATTGCCGCCCACAAGCAATTCCCGACCGGTGTTGACCTTCCACACCCGCCGAAACCGTCGAGGAGCTCCGAGAAGTTCCATGGCGTGATACCCGAGATCGACTTCCGTATGGGTTTGGAGATATCGCCCTATGGTTTCCAATTTGGTGGGATGCCAAACATCGTCCGCGTCGAGAAAAGCCACCCAATCGGTTTGAAGCGCCGCAATTCCCGCATTCCGGGCCGCTCCCAGCCCTCGGTTGTCTTGTTCGATCAACTGCATCCAATCGGAATGGGTATGGACCCAATACCGGGCCTTTTCGAGGGTCTCCGCATCGCCCCCATCCCAGACCAGAATGAGGCGTTCGGGGCGTTCGGACTGACCGAGCACCGCGTTCACGGCTTCGTCCAAGGTGTCGGCATCCCGAAACAGCGGAATCACGACGCCGACCGAAAACCGTTCTACAGGTATTTTTTCGGGAACAGCCATACCGCGATTTTCTTCAAAGGGGCCTTGAACGGAGTCTTGCCAATCAACTTTACCATCGGTTGGTACAGAGCCGTAATCAACATGCTCTTCCACAACCCTTTACGATACTGCGCATACCGACGATACAATTGTCGGTTCTGCCGGAAATTCGATCGGGTCCAAGCGTGCTGAAAACTGCTCCCGATCCACCAATTGGCGTGTTCGTGCACCGCCCTGCGCACGTGCTCGGGCTCGGGGTTTTCGCAGTTCACGATATCGTCGACAATGCGAAAAATCTCGAGAAAGGTGTCCGGACGCGCTCGGGCGCGGTGTCTTTGGGTCTGATCGTGTTTGCGGAAAAAGTTAAGCGGTTCTGGGCGATAGGCAATCTTGCCCTGGCGCAGCAAACGGATGTAGAGCAGCCAATCTCCATTGAGCCGCATATCGGTCGGAGCCCCGCCGCAGGCCTCAAAAGCCGACTTGCGGATCAAGGCCGCACTGGCATTCGGAATGGTATTGTGCAGCAAGAGGTAGTTCCGTACCTCGTCGGTTCCATCGGCCACAAAAGGATGTTCCCAGCGGTCGGTATGGAATACAAACTGGTAGTTCTCGTTGAAGTTGCGAATCGGAGCGCCGTTTTCGTCGACCATCAGGCTTTGATGAAAGGCCAAAACCACTTCGGGGTCGGCGGTCATCATGGCCACATTGGCGGCTAGCAAACCCGGGGCGCAGGCATCGTCGCTTTCGGCCATCCAAATCAAGGGGGCCTGGGCCATGGCTACACCCTTGTTCCACTGGGCAAAGGGGCTTCCGCTGTTGTGGGTATTGAATTCGGTTCGAATGCGGGGATCGCGTTGTGCGTAGTCTTCGAGTAGGGCTTGGCTGCCATCGGTCGAAGCATCGTCGAGCAGAATCAGTTCGAAATCTTGAAAATCCTGGTTCAATAGGCTGTCGAGCCGTTCCTTGAGGTAAGGGCGGTGGTTGTAGTTCGGCACGATGACGCTAACAGCAGGAGTCTTCAAGGCGATCGGGGGTTATCGGGACATCCAACGCTCAAAGACCGGGCTGTTTCGAGCGGCCTCTTCGAGCGATTCAGGAAACGACCTTTGGGGTTCGAAGGGACCCTGCGCTTGAAGCGTGGGGACGACGTTTAAGCGAAACCCGAGACTTTGCTCCAAGTGCCTCCATCCCTTTCCTTCGATTAAAGCGGCATACGACACCGTAATACAGGGAAAACCTCGGTGTTCCCAATCTTCCATTTGAACAAGATAGCGCTCCCACAAGCGGAAGCAGAAGACCAAATCGTCCAATCTGGGATCGTGTACTTCTCCGGGCTTGCGATTCCGATTCCACAAACTCATCGCCACTTCCCTCCCGTCTCGATACACATGGATCCAGCGGGCCTTCGGAAAGCGGTCTCGCCAAGCCGCAGCGGCAAAGACATTCCGAGGGTCCTTCCATCCCCAACGGTAATTGGCCTTAAAGCGAATCCAGAGCCGGGCGTTGATTCCCAATTTCAAATGCTCCCGATACAAATCGCGGGGCGACCATCGGGCAAAGGCCCTGGACTCCAGCACCACCGGGTCGATCCAATCGCCCCCTTGGGCGATCAATGCCTGTTGATTTAAACTCAAAAAAGGAATGCTTTCGGCATTCTTTTCCTGGAGCATCCCCATAAACACCCCGGAATCGTGCAAAACCCGGCTCAGCCAACTCGTTCCCGAACGGTGCATGCCCAAAACAATATAGGGTCGTTCGAAATCATGGCTCCACCAACGGGATCGGTACAACGGGAGAGGCATGGTCTAAGAAAGAGGTGTTGCCCGAATTTCAACCGCCCCTTGTCGCACCACTCGGGGCCACGATTCTTCCAACACCCGGAAAGCATACGCGCTTTCGAGTTTGTCTACCACCCTGCCACCCGAACTCAATCGCGCACGCGCTACATATTCTCCCGGCAAAAAAGGCCAGGGATCGATGCGGCAGCGCAAGCGAATTCCATCGGCCCCCATCGGTTCAAAGGCAACGCCCGAGCGCAGACTGTCGAAACTGCCAACCACCTGAGCCCGTTCGTTGACAAAATTGAGGTTGAGCCCCACGGTGGTTCCCGGCTCAATGGATGCTCCAGACGCCAAGGCCTCGACTTCGAGCACATACGGAGTCCCGCGACGGGTCTCTTCAAGGGGTACCCCTTCTGCCGCGTTTTCTTCCAAGAGCCGAATCCGACGAATCCGCCAGTCTCCACTCCCCTTGCGCAATTCGGCGTCCAAGACAGCCGTTTCGCCCCGGGCTTGCTCCCTCAAACTGTCCAAATAGGCGCGAACCAATTCTGGGGTATCGGCCTCCATCCGCACCCGGCCCTTATCGAGCCAAAGGGCCCGTTCGCAAAAGCGTTCGAGGCTGTCGAGGTGGTGCGATACCAGCACAATGCTCTTTCCACTTTCGCCCAAGGCTTCGATGCGGTTCAAACAGCGCGCCTGAAAACCCGCATCGCCCACCGCCAACACTTCGTCGAGCAGGAGAATATCGGCATCCAGATGCGAGGCGACGGCAAAGGCCAGCCGCACATACATCCCACTCGAATAGTCTTTGACTTTGCGGTCGATGGCCGGACCAATTCCGCTGAATTCGAGGATTTCGTCAAACCGACGACCCACCTCCAACCGCTTCATCCCCAGCAAGGTGCCACTCAAATAAACATTGTCTCGTCCGCTCAGTTCGGGGTGAAAGCCCGATCCCAATTCGAGGAGCGAGGCCACCCGACCGCGGAGTACGGCCGTTCCGGAATCCGGCAACAAAACCCGGCTCAGTATTTTCAACAGCGTCGATTTTCCAGCCCCGTTGTTGCCGACAATCCCCAAACGCGATCCGGCTTCGAGGGAAAAACGCACCCCCTCTAGAGCGGGTTCGCTCATGCCGCGAAAGTGCTTGCCCAATCCGTGGGCTTCGATGGCCAGCGGCTTCACAGTCGCGCTCCGAGTTGGGGCCCGAGTTTCCACGAACCAACGGCACCCGCGACCAACAGCAAACCCGCCACCCATAAAGCCTCACCATGACCCAGTTGGGTATGGGGGCCAAACCACAACCGATGTTGGACATCCAAAGCGGGTAGCAAGGGGTTCCACACGACCCCGGGGATACCCTTAAGGCGCTGGGCCCCAAACGCTACGGGGCTGATAAAAAACAAGAGCTGTACCAAGGCGGGTAAACCAAAGCCCAAATCGCGCCACAATGCCCCGACATGGGCCACCACTAAGGCCAAACCTGCGCTGCACAAGAGCGCCATTCCGACAGATAAGGGCAGCGAAGCCAACCAGACTCCCTGAAACGGGGTTTGGGTTGCCGCAATGCCCATTCCGACCAACAAACCCAAGACCAACTCGGGCAAAGCCCCCAGAACCTTAGAAAGCGGCAAGACCACCCTTGGAAAGTGGACTTTTTTGATCAATGCGGCGTTCTGCACATACACCTGACTGCTTTGCACTACGACCGTGCTGAAATATTGCCACAGCGCCCAGGTCGATGACAAATAAACCAAAGAGGATACGCCGCCTTGCGGCATTCGAAAACGCCCAAAAACCCATCCGATCACCATGATCGAGGCCGCGGGTTGCAAAAGTGCCCAAAGCCAACCGAGCCGGGTGGGGGCATAGCGCACCTTCCAATCGCGGAGGAGAAGCGAAAACAACAGGTCCATCGAACCCCGTACTTCGCGCCAAGCCATAGCCGCATTCGGGCCTTGGGGTCGAATCGAGGTGGGGACAGCTGGGTGTACGGAAGCGGTGGTGCGCAATCGCAAGGGTTGATCCGGTCGCAAGCCTCAAAATTGGTTTATTTTCGGCACACTCCCGAAGGCTTTGGATCGATTCGGGAAGCTCCCTCATTTTTCGCCCAGCCCCACGCCTATGTCTGCATCTCGTTTTTGGATTCCCACCCACCTTTCCGGTTGGATTCTGCTCCTTGGTTGTGTGCTCTTGGCCTGGGTTCGCAACGACGCGTTGATCGATCCCGGTCTGGCGCCTTCCCAAATGGTCTTTGGATTGATGACCCTCGTTTTGGGTATCCTGGCTTGGTCAGGAAAAAAAGCGCCCACGACCTTACCCCTATTCTGGCTATTGTTGGGGGTCGGATGGGTGCTATCGTGGTGGGGATGGTCGGGATCGCTCGATCGGGCCGACGGGCTCTATGCGCTGGCCAAGGCGGGCTTGAATCCGGCTTTTGCCTGGGTGCTATGGGTGTTGCTGTCTTCGGGCAAACTCGAACCCCGAGATTTGCTCAGGGCAGGAGCCGCTTTTGGCGCGGCTGCATTGGTTCCCGCCCTGTTCGACTTGCTCAAGACCGCTGCTGGAGGCGATTTCCTCGAAAAGATTTATCAAGTGAAAGGAAGTTTCGGGCATAAAAACCTGTTGTCCGGGGCTTTGCTGCTGGGGTTGATTTTCAGCTTGCTCAGCGCCCAGGAATCGGGTCTTAAGTCGCTGACTTGGATAAGTGGCACCCTATTGATCTTGGTCTTGGTGCTCCGCACCCGGGCCGTATGGTTGGGCTTGGCCGTCGGTTTGGTTTCCACCCTAACCTTGATGGCGATGGTGCGGCGCGATGCCCTGCGCACCCTGACCTTCTCTGCGTTTTGGCGCACCATGGGCGCACTCGCAGTGCTTGCGCTGATCTCGAGCCTGTTGCTCGAGGCCGGGCAAAGCACCCTTTTGGGCGGTGATACGCTCCAACACCGGCTCGGTTTTTGGAAAAATACCTGGGCCATGATCCAAGACCATCCCCTCAAGGGTGTGGGGCCCATGAACTGGCGGATTCATTTTGTCAAATACGGCCTCGGGGACATTGACTACAACGTGATGAACGGCATCACCGCGATCCAACGACCCCATAACGATTACTTGTGGGTATTGGCCGAACAGGGGTGGCCCGGATTTCTGTTGATGCTCGGTGGGCTCGGGTTGGTGACGATTTCGGCCCTGAAAATCTTCCAATCCGCTTCTGGCTCGGCTCCATTCGCCCAAGCGGCGCTTGCCTTCGGCGGCTTGGTGGCCTTTTCGGTCTTTGCCTTTGGCGATTTTCCCTCCGAGCGCAGTCCTCATTCGGTACTATGGATGCTGTTGTCGATGTGGATCGTGCGCTCTGATGCCACGAGACCTTCCATCCCTTTGGCAGTGTCTGTCGTAAACGGATTGTTGGTTTTATCTATGGCACTCGGCGGCTGGGGGTTGTGGGCCGGAAAATCGAGGATGGAAGCCGAAACCCGGGCCCAGGTTCTGCTGGACGCCCACAAAAAACGCAATGTGGGTTTGCTCGAACGAACGGCACTTCAAGTTCCGAATGCCTATTACGCGCTCGATAATTTCACGAATCCCTTTGCTTACTTCGCAGGGCTAGGTGCTTATGCCGGAGGCAAGACAGAACTGGCCAAGGCGCGATTCCACGAGGCACTTGAACTTCATCCTTGGCATTTGCTGAGCTTAAAGCAACTGGGAGACATCGAAAAACAGGGCAACCACTTTGATCGTGCCCTTGAGTACTATGAACGCTGTTTGACCGTTAGTCCGAGATTCGAAGGGGCACTGCTCAACAAGGCAGAAGTGTTACACGCACTGGGCAAAAGCTCCGAGGCCCTAAACAGTTTGCACCTGTGTACACTGCGCATTCAAAATCCCAAATTCGATCGGCTCAGCGCCCAAATTCTACCGGCCGTACTGGAACAAAAGCGGCATCAAACCGCCGATTCCAAACTGCTCGAACGGCTCCGACCTTATGCGGGTCAGCCCGAAAAGCTCGCCGCCGAATACCGTGCCTACCGACTCGAAGTATGGCAAAAGTCGGCTCAGCGCGCGCGTTCCGAAGGGAAAAAAGACTGAACCACGGTTCTGTATAGAATGTTGAGATCGAGCAAGATCGACCAGTTTTCGAGGTAGTACACATCAGCCCGAACCCGCTCTTCGAGCGAGGTTTCTCCGTCGATGGCGCCCCTCCATCCGCTCACCTGCGCCAATCCCGTCAAACCGGGTGGGATCAGGTGACGCACCATAAACGCATCCAGCTGACGCCGATAGTCCGCGGTATGTTCGAGCATATGGGGACGGGGGCCCACCAGCGACATTTCACCTTTGACCACGTTCCAGAGTTGGGGCAATTCGTCGAGATTGTGTCGGCGCAAAAACCGACCGACCGCGTTGGGGCCGCTCCCATCAACAGAGAACGTTCGAAACTTATACAGTGTAAAGGGCCGATCGAGCCATCCCGAGCGCGGTTGTCGATACAAAACGGGCCCCTTCGAGCTCGTCTTAACCAAAAGTGCCAAGGGAATACCGAACACCACCGCGCTGAGCACCAAGGCCGGGATTCCAAGTAAGAGATCCAAAGCGCGCTTCATCCAGCGGTTGTGCGCCGCTTCCAGAGGCTCTTCGCGGGGAACGACCACGGCATTGCGCCCCAAATAGTGCAGTGTGTAGCTGCGCACCGCGGGCAAGGCGACCCGGGGGAGCAACCGCACCCGGATCAGATTGCGGTCGGCCAACCGCTGCCATTCGAGCAAAACGCGGTCGTCTTCGACCGCCAAATACAGTTCGTCGACCCCCGATTCTTCGATTTCTGACGCCGGAAGTGTATCGGGCTGGGCCCATCGTCCTACCACCGAGATTCCCCAATCCGGATGCCGCGTACATTCTTGGGCAAAGCGATCGGCCTCAGGGGTGGATCCGACCACCCAGGCGCGGACACGGCCCTTGCCGGTGGCTTGCCAGCGCCGCCGAAGCCGCGTAGTAAATACATCACCCGCCAACAAATAGACCATCCAAAACCCGTAGAAATAGACGCCGAAGAGACGCGAATAATAGTAACCCTTCAAACTGACGACCAACAGCGCAAACAGCACGGCGTGCATCAACAAAACGCGAAGCGAACGGCCGAATTTGTGGCGAAGTCCCCAGTCGTGGCTCCACCGATCGCCGCGCTGCAACAGGGGCATCAACACCCAAGCCAGCAAATTGAAAAACACCCACAGTTGGATATAATAGTCGTAGAACTGCGGATTCGTTTGCCGCAACTCTTTTATATTCAACGCAATCGCCTCCTGACCGAACAACGGAAGCGATCGAAAATAACCCGCGCTTAAAAAGGCCGCGTTGAGCCCGACCAAACTGACGAGTCGTTCGATCCAACCGATCAACAAAGCGTATCGACGATTCACAGTGGCACTTCGCTAAACTGACCAAAAGCCTGTTTCTGGGCATCGGTCCACGTTTGAGCGGCGCTCTGGGCCCATTTTCGCGCACTTTTCATCGCCTTCTCGGGAGGAGACTTCCAATAACGGCGCGCAGCCGAGGCAATCCGCGGATTGGGATCAAATACATCGGCCAACGTAGACTGGGCCAACGTCTCGTCCCATGCTTCGAGGTCCGCCAACACCCGCAGCGCCTGGGCCCGAATATCGGCATCAAGGTGGGGCTCTGCGAGCGATTTGAGCACAGCCCATCCCTCCTTTCGATCGAGGAGTACCGCCAGCTGGGCCGACAAGAGTTTCTCTGGGATATCGCGCGAATTGAGCCCTCGATGGAGTCCGTTGTTGAGCAAATCCTTGCGCTCCGAATACGACGACGGCAGGTTCTTCGCACAGCGCAGTCCCGCCATGCGCACAGGGGCCCCGGGATGCAACAACATCCGCTCAATGCGCGCCGGTGGATGACTCATCTCCCACCACAAATCCAATTCACTCAACTTGGGCGCTAACCACTGTTCAGATTCACGAGCAAGGGCCACATCAATAATGATCTTGCGTCCGATACTGCGGCGCACAAACATCGCATACACGGCCGATGCCGCCTCCGCGGCTGCTTCGGGACTTTCAATCCAACGGTCAAAATCTTCGGTTTGTTTCCATTCCGACCGCTCCAATGCCAGTGCAAACACGGTCGGATCGAGGGCCTTGGCCAGCGACGTCCACTTCCCTCTGGCCAGTTGCTGGTTCCACTGATCCCATTCCCACCCTTTGAGTGTGATTTTGGCCAACAGCCGACCGTCTGGATCGGGTAAACAATAGGCACTGGGCATTTCCATCCGGGCATTGCCCATGGGGAACAAGCGTTTTTCGCGCTGCCATCCTCCTGCCTCGGTCCAAAACAAAACCTCTACCCATTGCGCACAGCCGGGGTTCGAACGCTCGAGGATCCATGTGTTTCCCTCTCTTTGGAGAACCCATTCTGGCAAAGACCGACCCTCGACCCACTCTTCGAAAAAGGGATGAAGATCCTGGCCCGATCGACGCGAGAGAAAACGCTCGAACCCGTCCGTATCGACTACTCCAAATCGGTTGGAATCCAACCACTGACCGAGCAAATTACGAAATACCCCCTCGCCCAAATGCATTTCAAGCATACCAATAACCCAAGCGCCTCGGTCGTAGAAGGCCAGGCTCCCGGCTTCTTCGTCTCGAACCGAAAAGGGCTTCTTGGCGTGTTGGGCCGTCAGCAATGCTCGAGAATTCTGACGGGTAAGCCATTCGGCCCAGGCTCCTTCAAACCGACGCTTTGATTTCCATTGATAATGCGTCGCAAAACCCTCGTGCAGCCAAAAATCGCGACCTCCAGGCGCCGTGATTGAGTTGCCAAACCAATGATGCGCCAATTCATGAACCTCGATTTCGGACAAAGTCCGATCGGGGTGCGGGCGGTCGTCGGAGTGCAAATTGGCGCTACCCACGAGTACAACCCCCGTATTTTCCATGGCCCCATGCCGAAAATTGTCGACCACGACTTCGGTGAATTCGGGGTCCCAGACGTAATCGGAAGGAATTTCCGACTCCAGCCACCGCAAATACGCGAGCAACCGATGTGCTTTGGGTGCTGCACCCCAGTCGTCTGCCAAGGGTTCTACGGCGAGCGCGGCATTGTCGGTCTTAAAGGTGGCCCAACGGCGTTGCTTGTCAAAGCGTCCCACCGCCAAGGCGAGCAAATAAGAAGGTTGGGGAAGTCGCTGTTCATAGGTCCAGCGGGTCTCCGCCTTGCCGCGATCTCTGCGAAGCATTCGGCCACTTGCGGCAATTTGAAATCCTCGATCCTCTAGCCGCAGCGCTGCCGGGAATCCCACCGAAAACGTCCAATGTACTTTATCGCGCTGATCGTCTTGATGCGGAATCCAATGTCGGTGTTCTAGCCCCTGTCCTTGCGTCCAGAGTTCGGGATATTCGAACCCTTGTTTCCATCCCCGGGCATACAGACCGCGTCGGGGTTGGGCGGAATAGCGAATCCGAATCCGCTGCACGGCACTTCCCTCGAGGGTCTTTACTCCGATGCGCTTTCCCTCATAGCGATAGCGGACGGGCTGGGCTTGATACACCACCGAATCGATATCCAGATCGATGGCGTCGATCCAAAGACTGTCCTGGTTCAAGGGGGTAAAATCGATCTCGACCCAACCCGATACCTTTCGCGTTTCAGGATCGATCGTAAGTCGAATGTTCAGATGGTGCTGATCCATGCTAAGTCCTTCGAAGAACCTCGGGTCTGGTGCCGGAGCGTCCAGAAAAACAGTCTGAGCCAAAAGTCCGGATCCGGAAATCCACAACAACGCCCCAAGGGGAATCCAATTCAGGTGTTTCATCGCATCAACCATGGTCCGTGGCCCTAAAGAAACAGCAAAACCGCCCAACGCCTCGCTCCCGTACTTTTGAAACATGACCCGGAGCGCGCTCGACACTTCGCTCGGCCTTTTGCAGGGTGTAGGCCCGGCCAAAGCCGACCTGCTCAGGGAGCAATTCGGACTGCAGACTTTCGAGGATCTGCTTCGGTTCTATCCCTTCCGTCACGTAGACCGAAGTCAGCTTTCCACCGTGGCTGATATCACAGAAGAAGGGGCAGAGATCCAATTGCTGCTCAGACTGGATCCCTTGGTCGAAAAACGAGGAACCAAGGGAAGGCGCATGGTCACCCAGGGACGCGATGCCAGCGGTATCATCGAATTGGTTTGGTTTAAAGGGGGGCCGTGGATCGAACGGCAACTCAAGCATGGGGGGCGTTATCTCATTTTTGGCAAACCCCAGCGATTCGGGTCCTCGTGGAGCATTGCGCATCCCGATTTCGAGGCGGTCCCAGAGGGCTATGCTCCGAAGCTTCTGGGTTTACAACCGGTATACCATTCAGGGGAAAAACTCCAAAACCGAGGTTTGGGCAGCAGTGGAATCGCTCGTTTGGTCGCCAAGACGCTCGAATTGTGCGCAGCCGACTTAATTGAATTCTTGCCCGAAGAATGGTTGACGCGTTTTGGATGGCCCAATCGGGCTCAAGCGCTCAAAGAACTCCACTTTCCTCCGCATCCGGAGGCGCTGCGCAGAGCGTCGGATCGCATCAAGTTTGAAGAACTTCTTTTGTTGCAGTTGCACATTCTTCAGCAAAAGCAGTTGCACAAAGACAAAGTCCCGGGTTGGCCATTGCCCCAAGTTGGGGAGCACTTTCACCGGTTTTACGCAGAAAAACTCCCATTCGAACTAACCGAGGCCCAAAAAAGAGTGGTGCGCGAGATTCGAGGCGACACGCGCAACGGGCTACATATGAACCGATTGGTCCAAGGAGACGTGGGCTCAGGCAAAACCGTGGTCGCTCTGATGGCCATGCTGCTCGCTTGGGACAACGGGCTGCAGTCCTGTCTGATGGCGCCCACCGAGATCCTCGCTCAACAACACTACCGCAGTTTGAGCGAACTTCTCGAGGGTACGGGACTCGGCTGTGGACTGTTGACCGGCAGTATTAAAAACGCCGAGCGTAAACCGATCGAGCAAGCCCTGCTCGAAGGCTCCCTGCCGATGGTGGTGGGCACCCATGCATTGCTCGAAGACCGGGTTCAATTTCGCTCTCTGGGCTTAGCCGTCATCGATGAACAACACCGTTTTGGCGTGGAGCAACGCGCCCGGCTTTGGTCCAAAAACCACCCCCCTCCCCACATTTTGGTCATGACGGCCACCCCTATACCCCGAACCCTCGCCATGACCCTACACGGCGACTTGGATCTCTCGGTCATCGACGAGCTGCCCCCGGGGCGCAAACCGGTTCATACTGTGCACTATCGCGAATCGCGTCGTTTGCAGGTATGGGGATTTCTGCGCGAACAAATTCGGCAGGGTCGCCAGGCCTTTATCATCTATCCCCTGATCGAAGAAAGCGAAACGCTCGACTACAAAGACTTAATGAGCGGATTCGAATCGCTTTTGGTTGAGTTTCCCCGACCCGAATTTGAAATTGCGTTGGTACACGGCCGGCAAAAATCCGAGGAAAAAGACGAGTTTATGCGCCGTTTTGCGGAGGGGATCTGCCAAATTCTCGTGGCCACGACGGTGGTCGAAGTGGGTGTAAACGTCCCGAATGCCACAGTCATGATAATCGAAAATGCCGAGCGATTCGGATTGGCCCAGCTGCATCAGTTGCGTGGCAGAGTGGGCCGAGGGGCGGAGCAAAGCCATTGTATTCTGATGACCGGAGACAAACTCAGCAAAGAATCGCTTCTTCGTCTAGAAACCATGGTGGCCACCAACGATGGGTTTAAAATCGCCGAGGTCGATCTTCAGATTCGGGGTCCAGGAGACATTCTCGGCACCCAACAAAGCGGATTGATGGAACTCAAACTCGCGAGCTTGAGCGAAGATGTCGAGCTGGTTCAATTGGCGCGAAGGGCAGCAGAGCACCTGCTCTCGACCGACCCCGAACTCGCCCAACCGACGTTGGCCCCGCTCAAGGCGATGGTTCAAAAGCGCTATGCCCGCACCTTGGTTTGGGGGCGCATCGGCTGACCGTTTCTCATTTAAGTTTGAGCAACACCCGCCTTCTTTCGAAAAAAACCTGTAGACCCTTCTCCGACCCCGCTTGATTCGCTTCAAACGCTGTGGAGGCTATGGTTTCTTGCAAACCCATTTGCTTAAGTTCACCGGGGCACTGCTCTTGTTTGCCGTATTTGTGGTGGTGTTGTTCGGTCTCGTTCTCGATCGCTCTGCGCTCGAGTTGTGGATTCAAGCGAACCTGCATCCTTTCTGGCTCATTGTAACCCTGTTGATTTCTGAAACCAATACCGAGAAACCAATGCCGAGATACTTTGACCCGATCTCTCCATCCACGCGGTGGGGTCCTTCCCAGCGCTGAGAGGGTGGGTTTCTGGGCAGGGTTTGATTTTTCACTTCGGGGGTTTCGGCGCGCTTTGAATTGGGATCAGCATTCGAGATTTGACCTTCCTGTGCCAATAACTCCATGGAGCCTCGGCAAAACTGTTTGGCTTACTCCTCAATCGACGGTGTTTGGTGGGTACAACTGCCTTGATTTCCGCGCCATCGAGTCCGATTGATGCGCTGGCAAGAGCCGTAGACTCGTCTTTTTTACGCCACGACTTACTTTTCCGCCTCTGCCTATTTTAGGTATTTTTCCCTCAACATGGATCATTTACAACGTTAGATACCCGCCCATTCGACCACTTTTCCGTTTGGCTTTGCGTACTTCGCATCCGATTTATCCTACTGTTCTGTCCACCCACACGGTTTTGACTTTCCAGAACAATGACCGATTCTGCTCCTTTTCAAGTATTTAAGTTTGGAGGCGCTTCCATCCAAGATGCGGAGGGAATTCGACGGGTCGCCGCGCTGCTCGATCGGTTTGGGAGCCCACGCCAACTCATAGTCGTATCGGCGGCGGGCAAAACCACCAATGCCCTCGAGCGCTTCTTGGAACACCGACTTCATGGACGGGAAAACGACGCCCACCAAACATGGAATGAAGTGGCCGAAGCGCACCTCGAAACAGGTCGACACTTGGATGAGGGCGCAACCGATCGTAAGGTGTATCGGGCGGTGGAGTCCGTCCTTCAAGAGATAAAAATTCGCTGTTTTGCTCCCTTGGGAGGCGGATATGCCGCCAACTACGACCGCATTGTTGGATGTGGGGAACTGCTCTCCAATGGGTTGGTTTCGGCTTATTTATCGCTCCATCACCCGGCTGTTTTCCTTCTCGACGCCTATGCTGTGTTCCGCACCGATTCCAACCACCGTCAAGCGCGCATCGATTGGAGCGAAACCACCGTTCTCTTAAACCGTGCTACACAGGCTTCCGGTTGGTATGTGCTCCCGGGATTTATCGGGGCAGATGCAGTGGGAAGCCCGACCACACTTGGGCGCGAAGGATCCGACTACACCGCCTCGGCCGCAGCCTTGATGCTCGGGGCGCGTTCTGTTACTATTTGGAAAGACGTCCCCGGTTTTTTGAGCGGGGACCCCAAGGTGTTTCCAAACGTTCTACCCATTAAACGCATGAGCTACGAAGAAGCCGTCGAACTCGCATTTTACGGGGCTTCGGTGATCCATCCCAAAGCGGTTCAACCCGTTAAAAAAGCTGGTATTCCCTTATACATCAAGAGTTTTCTCGAACCCCAGCACCCTGGAACCTGCATCGACGCCCAGTCCGGCATGGAGCCTCCGTGCGTCTGTTTGATCCGCAGCACACAACAGAGCCTAATTCGCCTTTGTACCCGCGAGCTCAGTTTTGTGGCAGAAGACCACTTGATTCGCATTTATAGCTGTTTTCATCAACATGGGATCAAAATCAATCTCAGTCAGTTGTCTGCTGCCCACGCCTCGTTTTGTTTCGCTTCCGACCCCCGAATAGAATCGAAGCTTTTCGAAGAACTTCGAGCCGACTTCGAACTAGAACACCGCAGCGGGCTTTCGCTCTACACGGCCTATCATCACGATGGCGAGGCCCGGACCTATCTGCGCTCGCTTGGCCAAGTCCTTATCGAACAGCGCTCTCCCATCCATTTTCGCGTGTTGATCAACGAAACCCCAAAATAAATTCTCGCCGTCCCACTCGTCCCCAAAGTCCCACTCGTCCCCAACGTCCCAACCGTCCCCAACGTCCCACTCGTCCCCAAAGTCCCACTCGTCCCCAACGTCCCACTCGTCCCCAACGTCCCACTCGTCCCCAAAGTCCCACCCGTCCCCACC